>ULTB01030455.1_pt1 | contig 34052 bp, 45 predicted proteins | sample 1957251 | NCBI WGS metagenome assembly ULTB01 (sample SAMEA4835724, study PRJEB28245) | human gut metagenome | biome: gut microbiome; material: fecal sample | place: Denmark | collected 2008
CCAGTGGCACCCGTCGGACCCGTGGGGCCGACTTCGCCGGTCGCACCCTGCGCGCCCTGGTCGCCCTTTGGCCCGGTCGGGCCGGTGGGACCAGGCACGGTGCTGGGAGCGCCCTGCGGCCCAGTCGGGCCTGCTGGGCCCTGAATAGGTCCGTTATTGATCCAGCCCGCATCGCTCCATATGTATATGTCATAAGGTTCTGCGCTGCCTACACCGTAGGCGTCGCCTATTGAGGGGTTCAGCACCCCGCTCTGAAGGTCTTCGAGCGTTGTAAAATAACCGAGAATACGGAATCCGTTGCCTTGCGGCCCAGCAGGTCCCGTTGGGCCTGTCGGACCCGTAGGGCCGGTTGCTCCCGCTGCTCCCGTGGAGCCCGTCGGACCGGTTGGGCCAATCTCGCCGGTCGCGCCATTCTCGCCTTGGTCGCCCTTCGGCCCAGTGGGGCCTGTGGGTCCGGTTGCTCCGTCCGCTCCGGAGGCCCCCGTCGGCCCGGTCGGGCCGATCTCGCCAGCAGCGCCCCGGTCACCCTGGTCGCCCTTCGGCCCGGTCGGACCTGTGGGACCAGCTGCTCCGTCTGATCCGGGAGCACCCGTCGGCCCGGTCGGGCCGATCTCACCGGCAGCGCCCCTGTCGCCCTGATTGCCCTTCGGTCCGGTTGGACCTGTAGGGCCTGTAGCTCCGGCCGCCCCGGGGGCACCCGTCGGCCCGGTGGGGCCGATCTCGCCGGCCGCGCCATTCTCGCCCGGCTCACCTTTCGGCCCAGTTGGTCCCGTCGGACCAGTGGGACCTCCGGACGGGCCAGTCGGGCCCGTGGGACCGGGGACGCCCGCCGCGAGCACTCCTGTATCGATGTACAGCCCCTTGTCGGGATCCCATGTCAGCCAAGTCTGTGCAGCTGATATCATCGGCTGATGCACAGCGGCGCTCTCTGCGCGGTCTGCCGCCGCCTCTGCACGTTTAGCGTCATTGCCGGCGGTAGTGACCCAATCCGGCGCAGGGGCCGGCGGAGGCGCCACAGGGGCGCCCAGGGCCCGGCTGGTGGCAGTATTGATAACGGCAGACTTGCAGATCACATCGTCAAGATACAGCCGCACCTCAAGCATACCGGTGCCGGGCACGGCCAGGTCGGAGCTGTTAGGCAGCCATGCTATGACCTGCTCGCTAGAATTGACGATAACCGGATATACCTGGCCGTCCGGCCTGCGGAACACCACCGATACAGATGCCCCTGGCAGCTCCGCAAGCCAAGCCGAGACATCGATGTTCATCTCCCGGTATAGGTTTTCGCCCATGCGGCCGATCTCCACATAGCCAATGGGCGGATTACATATGTTGATGGTCAAAGTGAGCCTCCTATTTAATCAGCCCTAGCTTATTCTTCAGAATGCCGATGAGATTATTAAGCGCATAGAGATAGTTGTTGGCAGTTACAGACGTATACGACATATTGTTCGAGCTGAGCGACAGCGTCTGCCGTGCTATCGGCGTCTGGCCATAGAAGCCCAACGTGCCGGAGCTGCCGCATATGCGGCTTGCGCCGTCGCCGGTATATATGCCGTACCAAGGGACCGAGCTGGTGCCAAGATAATATGGATATGTACGAGACCCGGCCGTGTGAGGCACAAATGCCCGGCTGGAGTTGAGCTCGGCATAATTCGTTGTGCCCTGGTACAGACGGGACACCGTCGGGCTCCCCCACTCGAGCGCGTAGTTTGACGTGCTGGCCTTGATCAGCGCCTGCCCGACATTTCCGCCTGTTGGGATATGGTTTTCAGGGGCATCCGCCCACTTGAGGGCATAGTTGGCAGAGCCGCTCTTCACGAGCATCTGGCCATCACTTCCACCGGTAGGGATCCGTTCTGTCGGTCCATCTATCCATTTGAGTGCGCGCGAGGCGGAGCCGTTTTTCGCCAGCAGCTGGCCGTTGCTGCCGCCGTCTGGGATGTGGTCGACGGGAGCGTCTGCCCATTTGAGGGAGTAGTCTGTCGAACCGTCTTTGACGAGCATCTGGCCGCTGCTGCCTCCCGAGGGGATGTAGCTATTGGGGGTTGTCCACTCCACATCGAAGGGTTCATTCGTGCGTTTGGACAGCAGCTGCCCTTTTGTCCCTCCTGTGGGTATGCCCTTCATGTCAGCCCACTTTGAGGCGATACCCTCATTGCCGTCCTTGGTCAGCACCTGGCCATCCGTTCCGCCTGCCGGCAGAATGGCATCGGCGTTGGGGTTGCCCACCGGATACTCAACGACATAGGTACCTGAGTCTTTGATTATGCGAACTCGCTGTCCGGGAGCAAAGATGCAGAACGAATTGCACTTATAATGCTTTTCCGACGCGGTCTCCTCGCCGTCGAATATCAGCGTTATTCCGTCGTCGTAGATCTGGTCAATAGTCGCAAATGAGTACGAGAGATCTTCACTGCTCATATCAACACCACCTGTCTGAGAGTGTGCGACATCGTCTGTCCTCCGGAGAGAGTCAGGTACCAGCCGGTCTCATGATAGATCCCGCTCAGCTCCGTCCGGCTTATGGCCACTACGTCGCCCACGCCGTGTCCAGGCTCCGCCAGCGTCGTCACCGTGACGGTCTTACTGGTAAGCATGCTCTCAAAAGCAAGGTGCTCAGCATAGCGCTGCAGCTCCTCCTGGGACGCTATATTGTCCAGCTGCACGACTGTGGGTATGCGCCGCCGGCGGCGCACGGTGGACAGCGCCGACATAGGATTGTCATTGACCGCTGTCGCCGTCATCGGCTCCTCGAGATCCGGATTGGATACCGTGCAGATAAAGACGTTTGGCGCGTCATAGATGTCGAGCTCTGACTCGCTGTCGGGCATCAGCACCGACAGCGGCGTCCCGTCCGTGTATGTGTGTGCAATACGCTCGGCGCTGGGCTCCTGGCGCGGCTGGAGCACGGCTGTGCCGCGGGAGTCGAACCAGATATCGTTGTAATTGATCTCGGCCAGCAGAGTATTGATAATGGTCAGGTAGGGAGTGCCTATCGCCCAGTCCTCACGGTCAGTGGTTAACGCCAACGAGCTCGGCGTCTCCATGACTATGCCTATGCCGGCAGAGACCAGCAGCTGCTTGACCGCGTCGAGGTATTTCGTACCCGCGGACCAGTGCAGCAGCGTCTCGGTCTTGGCCTGCTGCAGCTTGACGCCGCGGTCATAGGCCTCCACGCGGTCGAGGTCCGCGCCGTAGCCTTTTGAGGACGTTGTGACCGTGCCAGGCACAAACACGCCGATGGGCGTCTCCACGCCGTCGATTATGAGCACAGGCTGAAGTTCATCATTGAGGTAGTCGATCTCGCCGGTGTGGAGAAACACGCCGGCGAGACTTGTTTTGATAGCAGATGCCGAATCAGCCATGACCGAAGGCGGGGACGACTGCGGGAACGGCAGAGAGCCGCAGCGCACACCGTCCCGAAGAATGTCCACCCGAGCCGAGATATGTCTAATCATAGGTGACCTCCTCGACATAGTTGACCCGCTGTATCGAGAAGCTGAAGGAATCGAAGAAACGCAAGCTCTGTTTGTCCAAGGCCTCGAGCACACCGATGGCACAGTTGCCCCGCCGATCTTTGACACACACCAGAGAGCCCTGGAGCGCCTCCAGCTCGGCTGATTCTGCCGGAGACGCGAACGCGCATTGCACTGACATTGTGGCGGATGTCCACTCTGAGATCTCGGCGGACGGGTACTCGGCTCCGGGCAGATACTGATAGTTCACGGTGCTGCTCGTATTGAGCGATGTGCGCCGGTCGGATGTATCGGCGTATCGCAGCCGCAGCCACTTTGCATTAGGCACCGGAGATATGTACACGGTATCGCAGGTGGAGGCTGCTGTCACGGCGTTAGAGAGGCCATACTGGCCTGTGGCCGTGAACACCCCCCGCACTGTGTAGGTATGGCTGCCAGAGCAGAAGTTGTCTGTGTAGCTCTGCTCCGTGGTTTTGGCGATGGGGCGTCCATCTCGCAGCACATAGTAGGCGTCATATCCGCTCGATGTCCAGCGCAGGGACACTGCGACGCCGTCGGCCGCTGTAAGGGCGATAGTCTCTCCCGCGGCGTTGCTTACCTGGACAGAGCAGGATCCCCACGGGCTCCAGAGGTTGTACTTGTTGCACACTCGGACCTTTGCCGTATATGTGCCGTCCGGGAGGTAATCGGGCAGCCGCCAGCCCTTGGCCAGGCCGTAAACTATACCGCTGCTTATGCCGGCGACAACTGCCTCCCACGCCTGCTGGTCCGTAGACTGCCAGGATATGCTCACCCGCGGTGCACCGCCGCTTGTGACCTGCACCACAGGGGCCGGCGGCGCAGCCACGACGATGATCTCGACCGGGTCGCTCCATTCGCCCGCGGTTCCGTCGGTGTTATACGTCCGGACGCGCCAGAACACAGAGCCGGAGGGGAAGGTGTTGGCCGGGACAGTGCACTCCGTCGAGTCTCCAGAAACGTGACCCAGCGTCTGCCATGACTCATCCCCTGTGTGATACTGGAGGTCTGCGGCTGTCTGGGCCGTGCTCGTTGCGATGTTGTGTGCCCAGGAGAATGTGCAGGGAGCAGAGCCGTCGACCATGGTGCTCACCGGCGATATCGGCACAGCCTCTGGCAGGGCTTCCACGGTGCTGAGCGTGTACCAGTCGGACGTGAGCGTCTGGTCCGCGCTGGTAACGACCTCGACCTGCCATTCGATTTCATCTGTGGTGAATGTTCCGGCTGGCACTTCGCAGCGCTGATAGGTGCCGCAGTTTATGCTGTTGACAGTGTCCGAGCCTTTGGCTCTCCAGCGGAAAGTCCCGGACTTTTGGCCCATTTTGCCATAGCAGAACTGGTATGGCTGAAGTTGCACTCGCCAGGAAAACAGTGATGCACTGTTTTTTGGCACATACCCTGAAGAAGGTGCCAGCTCAACCAGATCGCTTCTTGCATCGGTATAGTAGGTCACTTCCAAGTAAGGTGAATATGCACTGTTTGGAGTTTTTATCGTAAAGGGACCCGTTGCGTGAAAATAGTCTGCACTTATCCACAACGTCCCTGACAACGCCTGAGCATAATCATCGTACCAGGCAGGTCCTTTCAGCCATGTGGTATATGGTCCCTCGCTGTAAAAGGATGATTCACCCACAGCGATACCGATTGGGACCATATTGTTATATGTCAGCTCTGCTAACTTGGCATCGGCGTCATATGAGCCAAACCAAAACCCATCGTGCACTTCAGGATACGGCTCTGCCCCAATGAGACTGCAATATCCGAACAGGAATACATCTTCAATATTCTTATACCAGAGGTTCTCGGGCAGCTGATCAAACCGCAGAATCAGATAGCCAGGAGCATACCCCGTTGTCATGAGAGAGACGGTTTGGCTGGTCCTGTCATTTGAATAAGGAATATCCCTGCTTACGAATACCCAGTCCACCGGGTTCAAGCGATAGGTCGCCATTAATCAACCTCCTCTGCAGGCATCATTCGGGTTTTGCGCCTGCGGTCGCGGGCCAGGCGGGCTATGTCGCTGAGCTCGGAGATCTCCCGCAGGCTCAGAGTGACATAGTACACATCGCCGGTGCTGCGGGCCGACTCCTGGGCGCTCTGGATGACGGAGCCGCGCGGAAGAAACACGCGCTCCGGACCGTTCTCGCCGACCCAGGTGACGCCGCCTGGGAAATTCCAGTCTCCGGAGGCGTTGTACATGGACTCGAATACGCGGCCAGAGGCACTGTCACCGCCGAACAGGATGCCATTTATAGAGCTGATATCGTCGTTGAACCCGCTGAAGTCAAAAGACAGCAGGTTCACTATCGAGGAAAGCGACAGCAGCACCACTTTGAGTGCGTCGGATATGGTCGCTATAACCCAAGCGATAACATAAAATATCGGAGAACAGGCCACCAGCACGTCCCCTAAAGCTTCAAAGGCCGGAGAGAGCGCAGTCACCAGTTCAAGCAAAGAGGCAAACACGGTCACCAGACCGCTGTCGGCTAAGGCCTCCTCGATACCTTTAACACCGTCACCGGTCTCATCAAAAAAGGCTTGCAGCGCAGGGGTGAACTTGAGAGCCATGGCCTTCTCACCAGCGTCCAGCCTCTCGTTGAAGCGGATCAGCGCGTCATCAACACCGGCAAGCGCCTCAAGCTGCACATCTGTAAGGACCGTTCCCACATTTGAGGCCTCATCGCAGAGAGCCTGAAAGGCATCTGTACCCTGAACGATAAGAGGATTGAGGTCCTGAGCCGACCGGCCGAATATCTCCATGGATACCGCGTCACGCTGGGTGGCGTTCTCTATCTGGCCAAGTACGTCGATGACCTCAAGAAATACGTCCTCGGCGTTGCGCAGGCTGCCGTCGGCATTCATGACCTCAATGCCGAGCTGATTCCAGGTAGCCGTGGCCGTCTCAGAGCCGCTCTGCACGTCGGCCATGCTCTGGATCATCTTGGCCTGCGAGCTGGCCACCGTATCAAACGACACGCCTATGAGGTCGCAGGCGTATTGATACCGCTGCACGGCCTCGGTGGAAAGTCCCGTCTGCATGGAGAGGTCCTGGATCTCACCCGCGGCAGAGGCCTGTTCAAGAGTAAGATCTGAGAGTGCCCTTCCCATTTCAAAAATCGCCGCTGCTGCGCCGGCGAATGCGCCGATCAGCAACGAGGTCTGCCCGCTGAGCTCGCCCATCGAGTTGAACGCGCCTGTTACCCCTTCCGGCAAATCGGCTCCGAGTTTTCCCGCAAGGTCATCTAAAGTGTCGCCGAGGCCCTTTCCGCTCTCTGTGGTGTCAAGCAGCCCGCCGTCGAGCTTGTCAAGCCCGGAGGTTGCGTCCGACAGTGCCTCCGTGTTGGACTGCAGCTGCTGCTCCATTTTTGCGAGTTCGGCCTCGGCGTTGTTGAGGGTGGTCTGCCAGCGCTTCGTGCGGTCGTCGGCCTCGCCGTACCGGTCAGCGCTGTCTTTCAGCGCGGCCTGCAGGGCCTCGACCTTCTCTTTCTGTGTGAGTATCTGCCGTGTGAGCACGTCGCTGCGGGCTGTGAGAGCGTCCACGCTGTCGGCATTGGTGGCAAACTGTGCAGAGACCAGCTTCATCTCGGAGTTGAGTACTCTGAGCGAGGCGTTTATCTCGGATACTGCCGCCTTATATTCTTTTTCTCCATCGAGTTCGAATCTGGTCTTGATGGGCTGCGTGGCCACGTTTAACCACCTCCTCCGAGTAAATAGGCTGACAGCGACTTCTGCGGCTTGTCATCGCGATGCAGTGTCCTCCGGGGCGCGGCAGCCTGCAGCAGAGCCGCAACGCGCGCAGGTGTTGCGGTGCGCCAAAAGGACCTCTCGTCGAGCCGCAGAACGCTCATCCAGGCATACAGGTACCAGGCGAAGTCGATACTGCGCGACTCCGGCTCCGCCTGGTCAGTCAGTTTTTTGGGCTGTCCTCCTCTGTGGAGAGCTCTGTGTCGGCAGACATGGCTTTTCGCACCAGCCGCATGACGATCGCCTTGACCTCGTTCATCCGTGCGGGTGCGAGCATGCGCCCCACCTGGCGCGAGGTATAGCGAACCTCTATTCCCTGCTCATCAGCGGAATCATTAAGCATGGCCGCGAGGAATTCCATCAGCGACCGGACGCTGGACTTACCCGACAGTGCCTCACTGATTTTTCCGTCAAAGGCCTCCTGGACATCGGCCAGGACGTTCATGTTGCAGCAAAGCTGATAGGTGTGCCCGTCAAATTCAAACGGCACACGCTCAAGGCGTATATCTATCATGCCTGGGACCCTCCGAGCGCCCCATCGACCCACTTCTTGGCGTTCTCGACAGTATCGACTATCACGACGTCGACCAGGTTTTGCGTGGCGGAGTGGTCTGCCATGAACTCGCCCGTCGTCGTGGGAGTCTGGAATGTGAGGCTGTCGCCCTTTGTCTTGTACACCATCGCCGGAAGGCCAAATATGACGCGCCGTATAAACACGCAGGTGTATTTGAGGGCGCCGTCAATCATGTCAGGAGCGTAGAACGCGCAGCCCACAGCGGAAGGCTCATCTGTGCCTGTGTAGGCAAGTCCAGTCGCGGCCGGCGTTATACCGGCAACGGTTATCGACGTATCCTTTGCTCCGAACATCGCTTTCTGTGCTTCAGCGGGTATGTATTTGACAGCGATGCTTATTGTGCCTCCGGTTATGAGCTTCAAATATTCTGCCAGCACGCCTTCAGCATAAAGGCGGCCCTCGGCATATTTGAACTGCAGGTTCACATCCATGGCGTCACCGATAGGAGTGACATCCGAGTATGAGATGACCCCGCTTGTATTCTTGTACTTGCCGATTTTGATGTCTCTCAAATCGAACGCGGGCATTATATCAGTCCTTTCTCGTGCAATATCGTGTTTGCCGCGTCCTCACAGGCGCGGATCATCTTCGGGGTCGCGGACAGGATGGCAGCGTTCCAGAAGTGCGAGCCCGGGATATAGCCGTAGGCTTTTTTGCGGCCATAGTTCAGGACAAAGCCCTTGACCGCATTCTTTACACCCTTCTCGTCCCTGCCCTTAATGGACATGGATACGCTGTGGACTCCGTCCTTTGTGTCGACCTTTCTGTAGTAGGTGACATTGTCGCGCATGGCACCGGTATCAATATGCCCGGCGCGCACCAAGGCGCTCCGGGCCTCTTTCACAAATATCTCGGCGCCGGCGTACAGGATCTTCTTGGTGTTCTCCTCATCGTACAGGCCGTTGTCCTCGAGCTGACGTATCAGCTCCGGCAAGGCGCTCTCTGAATACTGAAAACTAGCCATACAGCGCCCCCGCAGCTATGGCCGTCAAGCTCGCCTGGGACTGGCGCTTGTCGTCTGAGTACTGCACGGCATCCAGCGTGGCGATCCAGCCGGCAGCCTCGAGCGCAGCCTTCACCTTTTTCATCAGCGGCACATAGCTCCCGCCGGTGAAGATGTCCACGGCATAGGCCACACCCGTCTCCGCCTCCACACCTTCGGCGTATATCTGCCCGGTCTGCCCTATGCACTGATAGGTTACGAAGGCGTCCTCAGTGCCTCTGTACGGAACCGAGGACACAGGCGCTCCAATGTCCGCAAGGGCTTCAGCTATCGGTATCATGCTTTGCCTCCTCTACCGGGAACACAGTCTCCGACAGCCTGAGCGACAGCAGCTGCACAGGCAGTCCGTCGGAGTTCTGCTTGCGCTGGATCTGCACTATGCGATACTGGTTCCCATCGACCAGGCAAAACTGCTCGGCGCTTATCGGAGCCGGCCACATCTCGGCGGCAATGTCCACGCGCTCACCGGCCTGCAGCGCGGCGTAGTATCGTGTCACGCCGACGGTGGATTCTCCGAAGTAATAGCTCTGGCTCGGGCGCAGACAGCGGGGCTCGGCCTCAGTATCAAGTGTGCAGACAGTCAGCACGCGATCATAGATCATGCGCTTCCACCTGCCTGAGCGATCTTGCGGTCATTGAGCTCTGCCCGGATCATGCGGGGCATGCCCGAGGCGTCCGGGCTTGCCCGCCGGCGATATATCCAGGCGGCATACATGGAGAGCAGCGCGTCATCCTCAGGGGCGTCCGGATTGAGCCGGACGCCTTCTCTCGATATCGCCGCATGAGCCATTGACAGGTAGTGGTCAAGCTGCACCTCCTGCTCGGGCGTGGGATGCAGCAGGCCGAGATCGGTCTGCAAAAGGATCCTCTGGTTTGCCGTAGGCGTCACTCGGCCCACCTCCTTTCTCTATCAAGCGCCGGCAGTGACGGTCGCAGTGCCGACCTTTATGGCCTTGCCATCGGAGCCGAGCTCAATGACGGTGATGATGGCTCCAGTCGCGGCCTCGATGGTCTTATTGCTGGGCAGGTCCGCCCACGACTTATCCGGCTCCATGCCGTTGGGCACGGTCACGGACTGGCCGCCAACTTTGTACATGAGCTTGGAACTCTCCGCATTGCCCGCCACGGCAACAGTCGTCTTGCCAGAACCGCCAGCCGAAGTCGTCACGATGAGGGTACCAATGTTGGTGTTGGCATGGTCAACACCGAAAGTTACAGACGTGGTCGGCGCCGTGTTGTTATAGTTCAGCAGCACAAACCCTTCGCCGCGTGCGGGCTTGCCGTCATACCTCTGCGTTGCCTTGAACACAGTGCAGTCCTGGATAAACAGCGGGATATCCGAAGACTCGATTTTAGCGCCGCTCCGCTCTGCGTATGTCATGAGGGAAAGATAGCCACCGGCTATGTCGTTATCCCGCATGAAATTAAGTTCAACAATTTGACCTCCAAGCACAGGCATGATATTCGACATACCTGTAGTCATGGCGGCGTTCATATTGTAGGCAACGCAACGGCTCAGAAGGTCTACATGGGTCTTGTGGTTCATGACCCAAACCGGATCGCCTATTGCATAGTCAGGCGAGGCTATTCCAAGAGCCAAAATGAGCGTCTGGAAGAACTCTGTGCTGGTCTTACTGCCGATATCGAGTTTCAGCACGTTGGAAGCGGAAAGGTCGGTAAAGGCCCCCTGATTCTTTCCCCACCATGTAGGCTGGCTCTTGGCAGCGAGGCGGGTAATAAAGCCGACAGGCATTTTTTCACCCGTGCCGTAGACTATAGACTTGTCTACTCCGAGACCTATAGACTGACCCAGGACGTCAATGACATAGGCAAGAAGTTCAAGATCGTCGTCATCTTCCAGCGTCGAATTTGCGATGGCCACATAGCCTCCGACTTTGTAGCCATCCATCTCGAGCTGAGTAAACACGATGTCGAGTTCGTTGAGCGCGCCGACAGCCTCTGTCCATATCGCTTCTGGGACGGTTCCCGCCACATTCAGCCTGGAGGTGCCTTTTATTGGCCTGACAGTAATGAATTTGATGAGCTTGGAATAACGATCCACGTTATTCCTGAGGACTCCGAACAGGACATCCGGAATTCCAAGTTCGCCGCCCTTGACAGAACGATTTGTGCCTTTAAGTTCGCGCAGATTAAGCACGAAAGTCCGCACATCCTCGCGGGCGAGCAGAGCCGAGCGCTGCTCGGGAGTCTCGCCCAAAACGCTCATTGCCCTTGTGTAGTTCCATATGTTCGGCATAGGATCCGCCACAGAATCACTCCTTTTCTGTATTCCAGCGCCGGGCTCGGCGCTTCTTGCGGCCTTACCGGCCGCTTCGATTTCTCCGATCTGCCTCTCCAGCTCGGCGATCTCGCCAGATATGCGGGTCTGCTCGCTCGCGTTGGTTTCCCGCGTCTGCTCGAATTCGCTTACAAGCGTTTCCACAATTTCGCGCTCTTCATCAGTCGCGGCCTCGTTTATCGCCTGTTCAAGCTCCGCCTCGCGAGCCTCAAAGCCGGCTGCGTCGGCACGCAGCTGTTCCAGCTCGGCCTGCAGGGGCTCGATCCTCTTGCGGAGAACGAGTACTTTAAGTGCCATTGCTACCTCCTAATCTTCGTCTCATTTCAGCGCGCCAAAGCTCCAGGCGGCGCCGGTTGATGGTCTCCAGGTCCCTGCGCCTGGCTTCTATGCCAGTGTCCTCATACGCCGGGAATGTGCAGGGACTGACCTCGTAGAGAGGGTTGATCTTCTCGATCTCCCAGCGGCATTTGCCGTCACCCAGCTCGATATACCGCTCAGATTCGATTTCAAAGCCAAACGAGCACTGGCTCACGTCTCCGCGCTTGACGCGGGCATAGAGGTCCATCGCCGCTCGGTCTTCCTGATTGATGGTGATGCGCCCCCACAGGCCTCTGGAGTCCTGTTTCAGGGTCAGAGTGCCGGCACGGGTGCGGCCCAGGACGAGGTCTGTATTGTGGTTTACCAGCGCGCGCACGTCACCGGACACAGATTCGTCAAAAGCACCTGGCAGGATAACTTCCGATGCTCCCGGCCAAAACTCGTAGGGGCTATTGAAAACGGCAAAGTATCCCTCGATATAGAGCTCTCCGCCCTCCTCGCGCGTGGAATACTCGACCGGCAGGCAGCGGCGCTGCCTGTTAGTTCTATCTGCTCCGGGCATATCAGTCCTCCTCACTTTGCAGCTTTTTCTGATTGCCGATCATGCCGGCGGGGATATAGTTTTCCAGGATAACGCGCTCATCCAGGCCGGGCTCCGGCGGCAGGTCAAGCCAGTCGCGGACCTCGTTACCCGTCATTATGCCGCGGACATACTGATCATCGCCGACCGAGGCTAGTGTCTTGAGGTCGTAGGCATACAACCGGCGGGTATTGAACTTCCAGTACCAGCGCTCGGAGATCAGGAGCTTCTTTGTAAGCTCCTGTGCGATGCCGTTCGCTATTGGCTGGGCAGTCGTGCGGATAAAGTTGTTGTACGCAGCCTCGCTGTACTCCCCCACGCCGAGGAAATACGGCGGCACCCGTATTGCAGCAGCGACGCAGCGCTTGTCCATCTCCACGCTGGACGATATCGCAATGTCGGCCAGGGACAGCGGTTTGACCGTGACAACGTCCATGAGCTCCGCGGGGATCATCCAGGGCTCGCCGGCGCGCTGCGTCTGTATGTACTCATGCATCAGCTTCTCGCGGCCAGACGGGTCTCTTAGCTCCTCGGAATTAGAGTCCACCTTGATGATCACGCTCGGCATCCACTTTGAGGACATAAATGCGTTGGTGGTCGCCGCGGCCTGACGCAGATTCTTAAGCACCTCGCGAAGCTGCACGCGCGGGCCTCTGCCCCGCCACGGCGCAGCCGGATCCGGATGCAGCCGGAAGTGCAGCACATCATCAGGCGCAAACATCTGGCCGCGTCATTGAATGGAATAGCTCAGGCCGTTGTCCTGAGGCAGCGTCGTCGCGCCCGGCATGGGCAGCAGCTCCTCTATCCGACCGTTATGGGAAGCGGGAAGAACGAAGGCGTTGCCGTCCCCGGATGTGAACATCGTTGACACGATCCAGCTAACCCATGTCTGGCGTGTCCCCAGGCTGTACGGGGTGATATCGATCATGCGCGACAGCTCGTTTTTGAGCCGCTTATCGCCCTCGTCGGTGTTCTCCATAAGCCATATTGTGGCGTCGGATATGATATCGGCTACCATGCCGACGGCATTGGCAACGTCCGGCGAGTCGATGAGCCTCGAATATCCGGGTACAGTGAGGTCCGAGTCTGTGTCGGCCAGCGTTATCCATCGCGTCCCGGTCGACAGCGGGGCATCCCGCGAGCGCGGGACCGGCTTAACTCGCAATTAATCACCCTCCTTCTGAGCGCCGAACCAGCCGGCGCCTTTCTTTTTAGCTTCGAGATCTATGAGATAGGTGCAGGCTGCGAACACTGCGCAGTCGAACACATCTATGCGCAGATTCGGAGCCAGTTTGTCGTAATACGTCACGTCATCGGCCTTGTCGACGCCGTGGACGTTCTGGACGCAGTATTCAAACGGCTCAGCATGGCAGTAATACAGCGTGCCGGCCTTGGCAGAGTTCATGAGGTAGTGGAACCCCTCATTCTTGAGCAGAGCCGTCTGCGGCTGGTCACGGACGGTAAAGTGCGCCGCCTTCATGCCGATGTAATACTCGCGGCAGAATTTGCGGTCGTGTCCCACCCGGCGCACCTTGAAACCGCGCGTGCGCATGTCCGTGAACCACCGGACCACGTCGGCGTGGTTTGTGACCTTATCGTTTGTCATGTCCAGCCAGTGATCATCGAGCCAGCCGAACAGAGGTATCTGGTCTTGCTCTGCCTTTACGAGCGCAGCCGGACGTGGGAACCAGCAGTGAGGGACGATGATGTCCACGCCCTGGTAGTGGCCGAACAGGCACGCTGCGGTGAGGTCATGCAGCTTTGAGAGGTCGGCGCCGCCGTACCACTCGACCGGCAGCTTGGCAAGTTGGTCAAGCGTCCAGTCATACTTGGCGTCAGACGCCCGCCACTCCTCAATGTCGAAATACGCACGCAGCGACTGGATAAACACATTGAGGCTCTTGGTCAGGAACTCCGGCCTCATCTGGGGATCCTCGCGGGCAAGCTGCGCGTCGGCGATCATGTCCGCCGGGCGGATGCTCGCGCCCCAGCCTGGATTACAGGCCTGCATGACAGCCGGGTCATCATAGTCGACTTCGCCGTTCGCGGCCTGCTCGGCCGCGGCTATGAATACGAAGGTGCGGTCAGCTATGTCCCCGGTCACGGTGCCGTCAAGGATCTTCCGGCAGAAGTCCACGCGCTGCGCACAGAAGCCTAACTCCAGCGAGCCGGCAGTCGAGATGCCGATGACTAATTTGTTGGAGTACGCCTTGGTCGCGTCCTTGAGCACCTGGTACTGCTTGGCGCTTTTGTAGGTATGCATCTCGTCGGCAATGATGACGTTTGCGTTGAACGAGTCCTGACGGTCGGGCGACGTAGCCAGGGCATTGATAGAGATATACCCGTCCCCGACATCGCCCGATATGCTGTGCTCATTGTTGCTGCCTATAATCCGCAGCCCGTTGTCGGGATCCTCGTCTACGGATATGCCTAGGCGCTTCACGTTGAATTTGAGGAAGTCAAAGCCCTCCAGGGCCTGCTTCAGCGCGCCGCCGACCTCATACACCTTTGAGCCCGACATCCGGTAATAGAGGGCAAAGGCCCAGGCCAGTGCCGCGGCGAAGGTGGTCTTGACGTTCTTGCGCGGGACAAATATCAGGGCCTCAACATATCGCCGCAGCTGTGTGCCCGGCTGATAAAAACCCATGATGTTGTAAACGCAGAACTTGTGATACGGCAGCAGCTCGAAGGGGCGTCCGCGCATGGGCAAGCCCTCGAGGTCCTCGCCCTGCTGGTGGCATATCGTAGTCTCGATGAGCGCGATTATCAGGTTGGCCTCTTCCGCTCGGAAGTCCCAGCGCCCCGTGTCCAAATCGGACACATATCTGGCGCAGGCCTGGCGGATCTCGGTGCAGGCGGGAACTTCGCCGGACAGGACGCCCTCAACATAGGCGTCGACAGCAGCCTGGTAGTCTGCCGCTTTGGCAATGGCCGTTTCCTTGGCCGTATCCAGCAGCGCCTCTATCGGGCTTCCCGACGAGGTATTTGCTTCAACAGCGCTTCTGGCCTTTTTCAGCCCTGCGGGAGTCAGGCCCAGCTGAGTGCGCAATGCCAGGGCATCCGCACGCAGCTTCTCGACGGCCGACCAGTACGGGTCTTTCGCCATGTACTCGGCTCCGGCCTTGTTGGTCATGCGAGCCACCATCTGGCCGCCCTGCTTGCGCCATTCCTTTTCCGCTCTGGAGAGCTGGCGTTCAGTCTTGGCCAGGGCCTTGATGGTCGGCTCGTATATCTCGTTGTAGGTGTCCACGGCGCGCATTGCGTCGCGGATCATGTCCTCTCTGGCCAATTCACCGCCTCCGGCCCATTCGCGCGGGCGCGTCGTTCACGGGCGCTGCCCGCGCGCGAGTTCTTGTTTCCGTTTCTCCTGAACGCCGAATTTTATCCCCCCTCGAAATTTTTGTCCGCTGTCGGAAGAAGTCCCGGCCCCAGTGATCAAGGGCAAAGATTTTCAGTCTCAGGGGGTGGGGGGGATAGTCCGGCGGCGCCATGACTCACCGAGCGCTGAGAGACTGCCGTCGTCGTTGTGCATCGCGCGGTGCGCCTCAGCCGACAGGCTCAGGAGGTTCCAGTCAGCCCAGGCATATTCGGGCCAATCCTCGGCCGGCCAGATGTGGTGAACGACAGTAGCCTCAACGTTGCGCCCATAGCGCCGCAACTCGCGGCAGCGGTACCCATCACGGCGCAGGATGCGCGGCCTGACATAGACACGCCATCGTCGGCTCTCGTATCCGTCCCACATTCAGCACACCTCCCGGCGGCAAACAAAAAAGCGCCTGCCTCCGACACATAGTCGAAGTCAGGCGCTGGCACTTTGGCACTGGCACTCGCCGTCTGAAATTGTCACGAGAAGCTGGCGCTTGCATCGTCGGCACCACACCGGCAGCTTCGCCGCTCGGGTATCTGGCAGGATAACCTGGTCTGTGCGGCTGCCGCATATCGGGCAGACGATCCGGCCTTCTCGCACTTCCAGTTTACCCAGCGCACCTAAATGCGTCAAGCGTTTTCGTGTACCTTCCGTCATTTTCTCGTACCTCCCGCCTAAAGATATACACAACCCCAAGTCAGAAAAAATAATAGCTATTCGATTTTTCGGCGTCTGCGAGCAGGCTCTGGCCGCGGCTCGGGCAGCAGATACGATATATATGTGTAGCAGCCGTATCCATTCTGCCGCTCGTCTCGGTCCAGGATCACAGCGCCCGGCGGCGCTGTGATAGTCACATTGTCGTCGACCAGATGCGACTCCCGCACAGGCTTGGCAAGGTTTCGGGATCCGACATAGCCTTTGTCTCCGACCGCAATTACCTTTGAATCAGCGTCCGGGTTGCGCTCTCGTACCATGTACTGCGCGATCTCCATGAAATCATCGCGGCCGTAGCGCTCGCTGTCCGAGAGCTGGGAGATCTCTATGTTGTCTCCCCACTCCCAAAGTGAGCGAATCAGCTCATAGTCCGCCCGGCCGGAAGTGGCGTTGATGACCATGTGGAAATGATACCGCCTGGAGCCGTCGTCCTGGAGCTCATGTATCGAATAGACGTAGCGCAGCTCCTCCCCATCCGCACGCCGCCGAGCCCGCAGCCGGTCCATGAATCGGGCCATGATCTTCTTACAGGCCTTGCGGTTTGGAGGCAGGTGAGCGTCATCAAAGCCGAGGGTGATCCACAGGTCGTGCCTTTTGAAATTGGCACAGAGCAGCAGCTGCAACTGCTTCCAGACCGCTTTGAAGTTCAGCCTCTTCCTGGCCGCGCTGCTGCACTTGGCTTTCTCCGCACGCTCTCTTGGAGAGTCCGCCGCCATGGCCTGGGTATAGCACACGCCGTACACGAGCCGACCGGCTGTCACCGTGATAAGGCGTTTAGTCTTTGCTATGGCGGCCGCCCCCCTTTACGCGCGAAGGCGAGGCCGCAGCCTCGCCTTCCCTTTTCTGTTGTTCCCGAGGCTGCCGGAACGAGCAGCCTTCCGGCCCGGCCGATCCCCTGGCTACGCACCAAGGGTGGTTAAGGATATCGCACACGGCGCTGCCGCCCGGCAGCCGGCGAAATGATTTGCAGTCAACGCTCCGCCCGTCGGCGTCTGACGCAAGCCTAAACTTTATCCTTGGCACTGGCCTTCCTCCCATCTTCAGCGGTTTTTCGTGTTCGCACCCGATATGAGTACCCATCCCGCGACCGCCCGCAGCAAGCACAGTGTACCTTGTGCAGGAGCTGCTCCGCGTCGAGCTCGGTCACCTCTTCAAACTTCGGGCTACAGGTCACGCACAGCGTAATATGACGTTCAGCCATCACAAGGCAATCTCCCCTTCCAGTATGACGACATCCGGTATGTAATAATAATGGCCATCACCGCCGCCATGGCTCCGGCATAGCCCGTCCATGAGCGTATGCGCATGTACCCGCAAAGCGGCACATCGAGCCAGCAGCATGCGATCCAGCCAATGAGCTCGGACCACATCGCCCAGAACAGGCGGTCAATTTGTTTCACTGACAGCTTCATCGTTCGGCATATTGCGTTGTATATAGCCCATCTCGAACAGAGACTCGTCCGTAATGGAGCAGATCTCCTCGAGTTCCTCCGGCCCACCACACACCCCGTTGAGCGCGCACTTGCTGCATCCGTCATACCCATCCCGAGTCTTTGCGCAGTTTCGGACTATGGTAGCGTAGTCAAATTTGTTCACTATGATTTTCATTTTCACTCATTGCCTTTCTCTTTCAGTAGAGCAATCGCCTCTTGCAAAGCGTCCTCGTTAACAGGCCGCCATTGCCCGCCGTCAACGTCGGTAAGCACGGGCATGGACAGCAGATCCTCCGTAAGCGGGGCGCCCTGCCTTCCCATTGCCCCGCGCGGGCAACCTACGTAATCGATGAATAACTGTCCAAATTCGCCCATTCTCTCGATTGCGTTGCGATATTTTATCAAATCATCGTTCATTGTCCGCTCCATCCTTTCCAGCATATCTATCTGCTCCGAAGGCTTCATGAAGCAAAGCCAATGCGTGTTCATGTTTTTGCCACTCCTGTGCCCAAACAATGGCGGATATGGTGAAAGCGGCAGAATCTCACGCAACGGTATCTGAACTTCGCTCCATTTGAATATCAACACGCCGTCAGGATCAAGCACCCGAAAACACTCTCTAAAACCGTCTGCCAACATTTCACGCCAATTCTTATCTAAGCGCCCATATTTGAGCGCAGTCCACGATGTTTCGCCAGCCCATGTTAGATGAGGTGGGTCAAACACCGCCAGTTTGAAGCTGCAATCCTCAAAAGGCAATGATGTAAAATCGCATACTGTGTCAGGTGCAATCTCTATATATCGGTGAGGATAATATTCATGTTTTGGCACAATGCGCTTATCACAAAACTCTACATTCGGGTTTTCTTTGTCAAACCAAAACATTTTGCCACCGCACGCAACATCTATTATCTTCTTCATTCTGCCTTCTCCAATCTCTCTATCTGCTCCGGCGTGAGCAGCGGGGCGCGGGTGTTCCAGTTCTTTCTTGCCATGGTCTCTGACGAGTGAAACCCGCATACGCACCCGCATTTTATGCATTCGAACCAATAGTCGCCCAGAACATAGCGGCGTTTCGGCACTGTCTCGCCACATATCGGGCACGGTATCAGCACCCCTTGCTCCGTCAGCCGCTTCGCCGCTGCGTATTGGTCTCCTAGCATCGCGCGCTGTATGTCAGTCATTTGTATTTGCTCGGCTTGTCTCCTTCCCTTCGGCCTATGTTATGATTTATGTTTATCCCATACGGCGGGTCTACCACCGCGAAATCAAATGCTTTATCCGGCAGCGTCCGCATGTACTCCATGCAGTCACAGTTGTACGCAACGTTTGTCATGCCGCATCCCTCGGTATATATATCATCCCGCCAACGTACTCCGTGCGGTATACATTCACGGTGCCGTCGCCGCTAAAATACAGGTACTCGCTCGGCAGTGTCCGACCCACGTCTATCGGCAAAGATGTCGACTATGAGATCGTCCATTATTGCGTCCTCATCTGCACGGCCTTATCCCTCACGAGTTTGTCTATGACGCGGCCGGGTTCGCGGTAGCCGCAGAGCCGGGTGAGCTCTCGGATGTGCCAGGCAGTTTGAGGGGTGACGCGGACGATCAGCCGCACCAGGCGTTTATTCTTCGACATTGGCTTCCTCCCCGGCGGGAGCTGCGTACAGCGGGCAATTTGCCCTGACCGTTTCTCCCGGCTTTGCTGCCGACCCGCACCATTGTTTTTTTACACAGTTGTTGCAGTTCCCCTTTGACATCAAATCGTCGAATGATTCTCTGTATAGCTCAGCGCTGTCGTAAGCCTGGGCTATCAGCCAGCACGGGTCTATGAACCTGTGAAGTCCGCATTTTTCAAGCTCTTGAGCCGCCTCGCGGGTCTGTCCCATCTGTTCATAACACAGTTCGAGCAAGACACAGTCACTAATTTGTGCGATGGTCGGGAACGGATATCCGTAGGGAACAAGCTCACCTCGTATGTGATCCACGCCGCATACGGCCCATTTTTCACCCGACGGCACATGCAGCACGATGTCATTCGGCATTATCGTCGTCCGCTTTGCAGCTGATCGAGCTGACAGTGACTGTATAAGGTCGACTGCACTGCGGATTATGGCGCAGCCGTGGAGGCTGCAGTTGTGCTCACGACCACAGCCAAGGCAGCGAAGCTCGTCCTGCACCGATATGCGCTTCAGGTCTACAATCACCTGCTCGCATCTTTCAGCGGTAATATCCATATTCGTCCTCCAATTCAAGTCTGAGCATCCGCCCACTTACAGCTTGTGCAATCTGTCGGCACCCGTCCCAGCAGCGCATTTACGCAGAGGCCGGTCATCTCTGACAGGTCCAGCATATCTTCAAGGCTGCAGACTTCAGGCGGCCATATATGTCCCGAGCCGTCCGGCAACCCGGATATGAAGAATTGTATATCTTCTTCTAATTCACAAAGGGTATCGGCGACCTCACTAATTGAGACGCCTGCCTCAGAGCACGCATCGACAAGATGTTTCCACTGCGAAGAAGCCAGTTTATGTGCAGCTGTAGGACGGACGGGCCTTTCATCCGCTTCCGGCTTCTCTCTTGGGTTTGTTTCATGGCTTTGGCCTACAGGAGCGTCCGCTTCCCTGCTAAGCTCAGACGCGATAGCAGTCACAGATTGTGCAGTAGGATTGCCTTTAGCCTTGTTTCTGACACTTGTCTGCTGCTCCTGAGGCAGCCGGGCGAGTTCATATGCCGCCGACTCGGAGAGGCTGCCGGCCTCGAATGCTTCCATCCACTCCGGGGAGAGATTCTTGCGTATGACATCCAACCGCGCCAGGCGGGATGCCGATATCTGCATAGCCTCGGCCACGGCGTCACGCAGCCGGCCGGGGATCTCCACACCCTGACTTTTCAGCTCGGCAAGCAGCTCTCTGTAGCGCTCCGCCTGGCGCATCGTGTCCGCTGATGACATGACCCTTGTAGCACGGTTGGCCTCGATCAGCAGCAGCTCCTCCAGTATATCTGAGGCGGGCTCCCTGATAATGGCCGGCACCCGGCTCCAGCGCTCCGGCTCGGCCTTCGCCAGCTCGCAAATCGCAAGGAACCGACGGTGCCCGGATATTATACGGAAGTCTCCGCTGCCGTCGCGCACCGGTCTTACAATTATCGGCTCGATAAGGCCATTGAGCGCAATGCTGTCCGCGAGCTCATCTATGCTGCTCGTGTCATAGAAGTTTTTCTCGTTCTGCAGCAGCCGTTCTCGAGGAATGAAGGTTATGGCTGTCGCCTCGGTGTCCAATTTGGACACGTCCTCAGGCTTTATGTAATCAGATACTGAAAACGGCTTCTTCGCCATTAAACACCAGCCCCCTCGAGGTATTCTGCGGCCAGAGCGCGATAGTCGCGGCCGGCGGAGCTGTAGCGGCTGTACTCATTGAGGGGCTGCCGAGCAAATGTGCTCTCGTCGACCTTGTCGCTGCGCCGGATGACCGTGCGGAACACGGGGACGCCGGAGTCTCGGAGCAGCTCTTCGCCCTGAACGACCGCCGGGCTGTTGTGCCACATCGTGACCAGGATGCCCGCCGTGCGTATGCCAGGACATATCCCCCGCACTCCGGAGATCTGCGTGAGCAGCTCACGCATACCCGACACGGAGAATGCGTCGACCTTGACGGGGATTATAACGTCGTCTGAGGCCGCGATTGCCGCGACGCTGGCGGCGGTGAAGGACGGCGGGCAGTCGATGAGCACCACGTCGTATGCGGTGGCCTCGCCCGAAGTCCTGGCGTCCTCGTCGATGACGTCCAGGAAATCGCGCAGTCTGCCGGCTCCAACGCCCTTGCTGACGCTGGCGATGTCAGCGGTGATAAGCGATATATCCGAGGGCACGATATCGACGCCCTCGTGCGCCGTGCAGTAGATGCAGTCGTAAGGGTCATCCGCAAGCCCGTCCATTATGCAGGCGATCGTATTCGCGTCCTCGCCGATGCCGTAAAAGTGCGAGGCGTTGGCCTGCGGGTCGGCGTCGATAACAAGGACCTTTTTGCCGTAGTCCTCGGCAAGAATTGCCGCCATGTTTACGGTGGTGACGGTTTTACCGACGCCGCCTTTCAGATTCACGATGGATATTGTTTTCATTCGTCTGTATCCTTTCCTGGGCGTTGCCGCGCCCAATGAGATATGATTCACGGAACTTTCTGCCTCTCGGCATATAGAACTCGACGGTGTAGTATCTTCTTTCGGGATGTATGTACAGGATCCGCCCCCGCGTCGGCGGAAGAGCCGGACCTCTTTCGCCGCAGGTCGGCGCACGGCATACGCGATCACCTACTTGCATTGAGCCCTCCTAAAACGGCAGCGTCATTTGCTGCTCCTCCGGCGTTGCCGGTTTGAAGCGCGATGTGGACTTGATTTGATAGCTGGCACCCTTGTAAAAAAACTTCATGTGCTTCGGATAGAACCCAAGCCGGAAATGGCCGAGCTCCCCGTCCTTGTTCTTGGCAACGTTGAGCGTTCGATTGCCTGAAGGGGTCTCCTCGTCTTCGAGGTACAGGAGCATAACTATGTCTGCATCCTGCTCTATCTGCCCTGACTCTCTCAGGCTCGCCAGTGTCGGCGCGCTCCGCCTGCCCTTTTCGGGACGGCTGAGCTGCGAGAGGGCAACGACCGTTATCCCCGTATCCCGGCCCAGCTGCTTGAGTGCAAGGGAGATATTTGTGATCTTCTCATACCTGTCCCGTCCGGATGCATTGAGCAGCTGGAGGTAGTCGATGAATATCACGTCATAGCGGCGGGAAAGCGATACTGCCCGGATATCCATCGGCGTCATGCCGGAGGCTTCTACGACCTCAAGGGGTATTCTGTCACTTCTTGCACCCAGGGCCTCGACTGCTTTGAGTTCGCCGTCGCTCAGGCGGCCGGATTTGATTGAGCCAAAATCGACCTCCGCGGCATAGGCGATCATGCGGTCATACAGCTTTTTATCACTCGTCTCAAGTGAAAATATGCCCACGCGCTTCCGCTGTGTCTGGGCCATCTCGTAGGCAAACTGTGCGGACAGCATTGTCTTGCCGGCCGAAGGATACCCGCCCAGTATTATCAGGTCGCCGGGCTCGGCAAACAGGTTATCGTCGAGGGGCCTGAAATTCCACCGCAGGTATTGCGGGGCCTTGTGCTCTGATTGCCGCGCATGAAACTCGCATACGCCGTCGATAAAAGGAACTATGCGCAGCCGGCTCCGCTTGGCCAACATCAGTGACAGCTGCTCCGCGCTACTTCGGGCCTCGTCGATATCAACCGCGCTAGCAATTCGCATGGCTGCGGCCTGCAGCTTGCCAAGCTGTACAGTGTCGCGGACGATGGCGGTATATTCTTCCCAGTTGGCAGCTGTAGGCGTAGTGTTGAGGATCTCGCCTATGACGGGCCCATATGCTTCGCCAACCTCGGCCATCAGGGTAACAGGATCAACAGGCCGGCCCTCTGAAAACAGCTTGCAAACTCCCTTATACAGGCTCCCGAGAGCGCCGCTCCCGAAATCCTCCGGAGATAGCCTCCGAACAACATCGCCGACGATTTCAGGGCTTATCAGCATAGAGCCGATCACGGACTGCCTGGCAGCATTCAGCGTTTGTTCATTCACCACTCCTGCGTCCGCTCCCCTCCGCCGGGGGTGCGCTGGGTATGCGCTCCGGGTATTTTCGAGTAGTCATCGTTCCAAGGCTCGCTGTTGAGCCAGGTGGATGCATGAGGGATTATGCCGCGGCGCCATTGCTCGCTGCACATGTCCTTCTCAAGCGTCTGCGACATCAGCTTCAGGAGCTCGTCGTCGGGCTTGAGCTTGTCCCAGGCGCGCACCGCAGCCTTTCGGCCGGCGCCGTTTGGATATGCTTTCCAGAATCTTTCAAAGCACTCAGGTTTCCATGTGGGTGTTGATACCGTGCGTCCGCCCTTTTTGGAGCCGGCACGCGCATTCCCCCCCTCTGGGGGGACTATAGGGGGGTTAGTATTATCATGTATATATAATCTACTATTATGGGGGTGGACATTTTTGTCTAGACCCCCCTCGACAATTTTGTCTAGCCCCCCCGGGGGGGTGTAGACATTTTTGTCTATACCCCCCTTGCCGGGGAAAAACGCGCCGGCGTAAATCCGGCGCTCGCTTCCATTGTCAGTTGCTGCCATTTCGCAGCGTATAAACCCCGCCGTCTCCATCTGAGATATCATTCTGCTGATAGTCCGCTCCGACACACCTAGGACCCCCGCAAAATAGGTGTTCGTCGCCCAGCAGTAACCGTCCTCGCCTATGAGGGCGGAGAGCTCTGCATAGAGCAGCTTTGCGGTTGACGACAGTTCCTCGGAGTATCTAACCTCAGAGGGCAGCTGTGCCCAGTAACTGCGACGTACCTCCGGCATGGTACACACTCCCCTCTTGCATTTTGCGAGATATCGGATATAATGGACTTACATTCGTCTGTGTCTCTGGCATGGACTGCGTCGTACCGGTTGCCGCCGGTGCGGCGCTTTTTTTGTTCTTGCACATAGTTCACACCACTTTCATTCCCGGATAGTACTCCGGTACTTCTTCCACTCCGATGCGCGGGCGCCCAGGACCTCGCTTGCGCTTCGTTGCAGTTGGGGTCTGCTTCGGGGACTCGGGCTGTGCCGTGGATGCCGGCGCCGCCGGTACGTAACGTATCGCTTCCTGCTTGATGGATTCCAGGTATGCCTCTACATCCGCTTCGGAGAATCGCATGGTCGAGCCCATGACATAGTAGACGCCGATGCGCCGGGTCTTAGCCAGGCGATAGACCGTTGACTCAGAGACGCCGAGCCTCTCGGCCACTTCCTTTTTGGTCAGCATTTTTTACCTCCTTTGCAAACTTGAGGGACATGGCGGCCTGAATAATGTCGTCAAGCTCGTCCATGATATCGTCATACGATTCGCGCTCCTGCGCGTCAATTTTTCCGTCCTCAGCGATTTCAATCAGGTGGTCAAGGCGTTCTTTCCGGCCGAAGTCCCGCAGTCTGCGCAGCAGCGACAGCACGGCCTGCGGCAGCTCCGTGACCTGGATGTCGGGGATAATGCCGGGAGCTCCGAGACTGTCGACGAGGTACCAATAGGCAAGGACCTGCTGCCCTGTGACGTCCACCATACGGACAACAGCCTCGCTCGATATCTGCTGCTCGCCGAGTTCCCAGGCCGCCACCGTGCGGACAGAATAGCCTAGGGCTTCCGCCCAGCGCTCCTGGGTCATGCCTGCAATGCCTCTGCCGATTCGCGCGATATTCCTGCGGTCGCGGCTCATTGTGTCAGGCCTCCTTTCGGCATAAGCTGGAATCATCATCGTACAGCATGATCGTGTCTCCGTAGGCCGCCATGTCATACAGGTCGTCTATCGTGCAGCCGAGGCTGGCCGCTATCATGGGCAGCTTGTCGGCAGATGGGAAAGTAGTGCCGGCCTCCCACTGGTGAACCGCAACTAAGGTTACGCCGCATCGGCGTGCCAATTCTGCAAGCGTCATGCCTCGGGCAGTACGCAGCGACTTTATGTTCATCCTTGGTTTTTCCATAAATTCATCCCTCCCCTCTTGCCTCACATCTGTCTAGCGTGTTATGATAGGCGCAAGGCTAAGTTGTGCTTAAACTATAATCCGTAAACACGGAACTGTCAAGGTAATTGCGCCGTAATTACGGAATATCGTGGTTTTGCACAATTTATTTCCTGTCGCACATTAAAAGGGAATTGGGCATTATGGACAAAGATTTGTTCATCGAAAACATAATACATTTCAGCACTCTCAAACGTGAGTACCCTACGAAAGCATGTGAGGCAGCTGGAGTAGGTAAGAGCTTTGTCTCAGATATCAGAAGGGGACAAGTCCCGTCTGTTGAGAAAGTTCAAATGCTGGCAGACTACCTTGGTGTCACAACGTCGCAGCTGCTGGGGGAAGAAACAAAAAAAGAGCCCGACGGCGAGAATGCCGTCGAGCTCCCTGATCCTCTTGATGCGCAGCTTATGGACCTGTTACGCCGGGCTGATCCTGAGACGAAGTCTGCGATGCTTGTTCTTCTACAGCAGCGGAAAAAAGACGAATAAACTCACGTTTTTCATTGTCCGACAGTGTGGCAAACAGTGCAATGATTTGGTCATCCAGATCAGAGGGCATTGTTCCGGCTCCTTTCCGACCCGGTCCCGTGTCTTATTGGTACCGAAGTGAGTATAGCATAATATTACAACCTTTGCATTATGTGGAGGTGTAGCAAATGGAGAAGGCAAAAAACATTGTCCTCGTGATCTGCGGTATTATGCTGTTCTTTGGTTCGCAGGCGGCTTATGGAACATGGCTGTACTTATTTGCGTGGGCCGCCGGAGTCGGCATGCTTATCTTCGGTATCTATGGCTTGGCAAAAAATCGCAAGCACAAAAATGCAAATAAATATACAGAACATAAAGTGCAAGAAAGCCCTTCAGTTAAGAGCGAACCAGTTGTTCAGAGCAGGCGAGCAAACGACTGTTTTTACAGAGAGTACAAAGTGGTTGGTGTTACTTTTGATACTGACGGCGTGTCGCGTCAGGAGCTGCTCGAGAAGATTGATTGCCACGCTCCGCCTTTCTCAGGAGAACTTCGCTATGGTCTAGTTCCCTATGATTTTGAAGGAGAACAGGCAATAGGCGTACACGTGAACGACATTCAAATCGGCAACATTTCGAGGGATGATATTCCCGAAATTCTCCGTATGTGGCGCAGAATAGAGGACATTTCAGAGGTGGAGATCATCGGCGGCGAATATGGCTTTGACGGACATGCCTTGAAGTACGGCGCTCGTGTAAAGATTAAAATACGCAGGGAGGATGCTTCGGCATGAGCGATAATTATGAGCCTATATACAGCCGCGGACGCGCTGTAACTACATGCCCTAACTGCGGAGCCGAGAATGAACCTCGTTCGAACTTCTGCGCCCGCTGCGGTGCCAAGATTCCTAATGGCAGATGCCATTGTCCGGACTGCGGCCGTACATATGCAGATGACGTTGCGTACTGCACAAACTGTGGGGCAAAGACCGTGCCAGGAGATCCTCCACGGAGAACCCAGGAATACTATGACACCTATGAATACCGCGAAAGCAGAAGCCGCAGACAGCCAACATCCGAAAAAGACTGGCTGGTCGCTCTGTTGCTTTGCATTCTCGTTGGAGCGTTAGGCGTTCACAGATTCTACGTTGGGAAGATAGGAACTGGCATCCTTTGGCTTATCACCGGCGGCTGCTTCCTCATAGGCTGGATAGTTGATATAGTCATGATAGCTAATGGCAGCTTTACTGATGGTGACGGATTGCCCCTGAAGAACATCCGATAATGTGTCCAATTTGGACACCTGAGCCGCTCTGAAGAAGGGCGGCTTACCTTTAGGCGGTGTACTATGGGATACTTAAAGAAAAAAGTCAAAGACGAGCGCGGGGTTTGGGTGCCTGTGTATGCCAACACGCCGGAGGAGCTCGACGCAAAGGTCGCCGCCAGACTCGTGCAGATCGAGGAGGCCAAGGCTCTTGCGGCCAATCCATATGTTTACCAGGTTGCCGCTGACTGGTATGCCACGACCACACAGCGCAGCTTTAAGCGCCGGGAGGATTACCGCAACGCCATCAACAGGCACATCTGTCCCGTGATAGGGCAGATGCACATATCCGAGGTCACAGCCGCCGACATCGGCTCTGTAATGGCCGCGGCCGACGGGTACAGCCGTAGCCTGCAGGACAAGATCGCCAGCACGCTCCGGCAGGTGTTCGCCTACGCCGAAGAGAGGGAATATATAGCGGAGAGCCCGTGCGACAAGCTGAAGGCAGGCGGTAAGAAGCCCTCCGAGAAAAACGCACTGACGCCCGAAGAGCAATCCACGCTGCTGCGCGTTGTCGCTGGTCAGCCGATAGAGGGCTTTGTCCGGCTCGGTCTGTTCGCCGGACTGCGCCGGGAGGAGATCCTCGGGCTCATGTGGGACTGCGTCGTCCTGGATGGGCCGGCGCCTCACGTCAAGGTGCGCCGGGCACTGCGCTGGGAGCACAACCGCCCAGTCGTCTCTGACGCGCTCAAGAGCTATGCATCCCGCAGGGATGTCCCTATACCCCCGCAGCTGTCAGACTGGCTGAGGGAGCATCAGGCGGCCTCAGGCTATGTGATTTGCACCGAGGCCGGTCAGCCGTGGTCTGAGGCTAGTTTTAAGAGCGCCTGGGGATATATTAAGCGCCGGCAGGTGGGCACAGTGTCGCGGCAGCGCCTGGATCCGAAAACCGGCAAGCTGTACAAAGTCCAGGTAGAGAAAAAGCTCGGCGACAAAGTCCCGAACTCTGCGCTGACTATCGAGATTGACTTCCCAATCACTCCTCACATTCTGCGGCACACCTACGCGACCAGCCTGCTCATGGCCGGCACCAACATCAAGGTCGTCCAGCACCTGCTGGGACACGAAAAAGTGGACACGACGCTAAACATATATACCCACCTCATGGAGCGCAGCGCCGAGGCAAATATCGGAGCCGTATGCGCCGCTTTTGGAGGCAGCAGGGGATAATATTGGGGATATTTTTCCCGGCAGCATTCTGTGTGCATTGATATTCCAGCATTTTTGACATTATAGCCATTGCTTCACACGCAGGAGGTCACTGGTTCGAGTCCAGCAGTCTCCACCACATAAAATCGGGGTCTTCCGACCCCGGTTTTTGTTTTTTCAGGGTATAAATATCCCCGGGACGGCGTGGTCCCGGGGATATTTTCATTCTCCGCAGCGCTCGGCGAAGAGGGCGGCGAGGCGGGGGAGGTCGGAGGGGGCGTAGGCGAGGTAGGCGGCGGGGGCCAGCTCCTCCCGGCTGCCGTAGCCGTAGAGGCAGCCTATGGCGGGGACGCCGCCGCGCTGCGCGGCCTCCATGTCGTGCGTCCGGTCGCCAACCACGGCGAAGGGGCCGGGGTAATGCCCGCGCAGGCGCTCGAAGATCTCGTACTTGGGCCGGTAGCCGAACTCCTCGGCGCAATAGAGGCCCTCGAAATATTGCTCCAGGTGGAACTGTTCCGTGTGCGCCTCGAGATACGAGACGGGGCAGTTGCTCAGCAGCACCAGGTGGAAACCGCGGCGCCGCAGCTCCGCGAGCGCCTCCGGCACGCCGTCATAGAGCTTTGCCTCGCCTCGGCGCACCAGCTCGAGCATGTTGTCCCCCACCAGCTTGGTGCACTCCCGCTTTTCCTCTTCGCCTATGTTCATGGCGAAATAGCCCCACATCTCGTCCGGCGTCATGCCTATGCAGGGGCGCAGCTCCTCCTCGCTGAGCGTCCGGGGCTCCGTCAGGCCCTTGGCGGCCAGGTTGTCCCAGGCGAGCTGCACGGACGGGGCGTAGATCTTCATGCTGTCGTGCAGCGTGCCGTCGTAGTCAAAGAGCAGGTTCGGCATCTCAGGCCTCTATCTCCCGGAGCAGATTCACCATCTCGATGGCGCCCTGGGCGCACTCCGCGCCCTTGTTGCCCGCCTTGGTGCCCGCGCGCTCTATGGCCTGCTCTATGGTGTCCGTGGTCAGGACGCCGAACATGACCGGGATGCCGCTCTTGAGCGAGACGGCCGCCACGCCCTTGGAGACCTCGCTGCACACGTAGTCGTAGTGGCTGGTGCTGCCGCGGATGACCGCGCCGAGGGCGATGACCGCGTCGTACTTGCCGCTCTCGGCCATCTTGGAGAGCACCAGCGGGATCTCGAACGCGCCCGGCACCCAGGCGACGGAGATGTCCTCCGGCTTCACGCCGTGGCGGAGCAGGCCGTCCTCGCAGCCGCTCAGCAGCTTGGAGACGATGAACTCGTTGAACCTCGCCGCAACGATGCCTATCTTTATGTTCTCGGATACGAGCTTGCCTTCATAGACCTTCATTTTCATTTCCTCCGTATATAAATTATAGATTATTTCAGTAGTTGAGTATGTGGCCCATGCGCTGCTGCTTGGTGCGCAGGTAGAATAGGTCCTCGCGCGTGGCCTCGACCTGGATGGGGACGCGCTCGACTATCTCGAGGCCGAAGTCCGAGAGCTGATACACCTTGTCCGGGTTGTTCGTGAGCAGGCGCATGGTGCGCACGCCGAGGTCACGGAGTATCTGCGCGCCGGTCCAGTACTCGCGCAGGTCCGGGGCGAAGCCGAGCTTCACGTTGGCGTCCACGGTGTCGAAGCCCTGCTCCTGCAGCTCATAGGCCTTGAGCTTGTTGATGAGGCCGATGCCGCGGCCCTCCTGGCGCATGTAGAGCACCACGCCGCGGCCCTCGCGCTCTATCTGCTGCATCGCCGCGGCCAGCTGCTGGCCGCAGTCGCAGCGGCAGGAGCCGAACACGTCGCCGGTCAGGCACTCGCTGTGGACGCGGCAGAGTATGTTCTGCCCGTCGCCGATGTCGCCCTTCACCAGCGCGACGTGGTGCTCGCCGGTGAGGTCGCTGACGTAGCCGCGGATCTGGAACTCGCCGTAGCGCGTGGGCAGCTTGGCGCTCGCCTCGCAGAACATGTGCTTGTCGTGCAGGCGGCAGTAGTCCTGCAGCTCCTTGATGGAGATGACCTTGAGGCCCCACTCCGCCGCCTTCTCGAGCAGCTCCGTGGTGCGCATCATGGTGCCGTCGTCGCGCATTATCTCGCAGCAGAGGCCGCACTGCTTGAGCCCCGCGAGGCGGCAGAGGTCCACCGTCGCCTCCGTGTGGCCGTTGCGGGTCAGCACGCCGCCGCGGCGCGCCGTCAGCGGGAACACGTGGCCGGGACGGCGGAAGTCCTCCGGCTTTGCGTCCGGGTCGACGCACTTGCGGCAGGTGTAGCCGCGCTCTTCGGCCGAGATGCCCGTACTTGTGTCCACGTGGTCGATGGACACGGTGAAGGCCGTGCAGTGGTTGTCCGTGTTCACCTTCACCATCTGCTCCAGGCCCAGGGAGGCCGCTATCTCCTCGCTCATCGGCGTGCAGATGAGGCCCTTGGCGTACTTGGCCATGAAGTTCACGTTCTCCGTCGTCGCGAACTCGGCGGCGCAGATCATGTCGCCCTCGTTCTCGCGGTCCGGGTCGTCTATGGATATTATTATGCGCCCCGCGCGCAGCTCGTCAAGAGCCTCTTCAACGGTGCAGAAACGGTCGTCCATGTTTTTTGCTCCTCCTTTTTGTATCAGAAGCCGTTCTCGGCCAGAAATTCCAAACTGATGCCGCCCTGCCGCTCCGGCTCCGGGGCCGGGCGCAGGAGTTTTTCAACGTACTTGCCTATGATGTCCGTCTCGAGGTTCACGGTGTCGCCCGCGCGCTTTTTGCCGAGCGTCGTCACCGCCGCCGTGTGCGGGATGAGCGAGACGGAAAAGCTCGTATCGTCCACCGCCGCCACCGTGAGGCTGATGCCGTCGATGGTGATGGAGCCCTTTTCGACGATGCAGCGCAGCAGCTCCGGCGCGGCGTATATCGTGTACCAAAGCGCGTTGTCGTCCGGGCGGACGGAGGCGATCTTGCCGGTGCCGTCGATGTGTCCGGAGACGATGTGACCACCGAAGCGGCCGTTCGCGGGCATGGCGCGCTCGAGATTCACGCGGCCGCCCGGCGCGAGCGCGCCGAGGGACGAGCGGCCCAGCGTCTCGTGCATGACGTCCGCCGTGAAACCGCCGTCGTCCAGGCTCGTGACCGTGAGGCATACGCCGTTGACCGCGACGCTGTCGCCAATCTTCAAATCCGAGAGCACCTCGGCGGCCCCTATACTCAGCACGGCGGAGGCGGCGCCCCGCCTGACGGCACGGATGGTGCCCAGCTCCTCAACTATTCCCGTGAACAAGGCTCTCGACCTCCCCTTCCAGCAGTATGTCCCCGCCGAGGCGGCGGACGCTTATGTCCCTGAGCCGCACGGCTCCGGCGGGGTCCTCCACGCCCTGACCGCCGACGGGCGACTTCGCCCCGGCTCCGCCGAAGAGCTTGGGCGCGATATAGGCCTGAACGCGGTTTACGATGCCGCTCTCGAGGGCCGTCCAGTTGAGCGTGCCGCCGCCCTCGAGCAGGACGCTGTCTATGCCCTCTGCGCCGAGGCGGCGCATGAGCTCGGTGAGGTCGGGCCGCCCGCCGCGCTCCGGGAGCGTCCAGACCCGGCAGCCCGCGGCCTCGTAGGGGGCGGCGGCCTCCTTGTCCGCGCTGACCGTGGCGAGGATGGTCGGTATCTCCCGCGCGGTGGCGACGTTGCGGCTCGTCAGCGGGGTACGCAGGTGCGAGTCGCAGATGACGCGGACGGGGTCCCTCCCGCCCTCGATGCGGCAGTTGAGCATCGGGTCATCCGCGAGGACGGTGCCGACCCCGGCCATGATGGCCCGGTAGCGGCTGCGGTCGCGGTGCACCTGCTCGCGCGCGGCCTCGCCGGTTATCCACTTCGACTTGCCCGAGCAGGTGGCGATCTTGCCGTCGAGCGTCATGGCGTATTTCATGACCACATAGGGCAGGCCGGTGGTGATGTAGTGGAAGAACACATAGTTGAGCGCGTCGCACTCGGCCTTGAGCACGCCCGTCTCGACCTCCACGCCCGCGCGGCGGAGGATGTCGATGCCCTTGCCCGCGACGAGGGGGTTCGGGTCGTCCGAGCCGACGACGACGCGGGCGATGCCCGCCTCAAGGATGGCGTCGGTGCAGGGCGGCTGGCGGCCCTGGTGACAGCAGGGCTCGAGCGTGACGTACATCGTCGCTCCCGCGGGGGACTCCGTGCAGTGCGCAAGGGCGTTGCGCTCCGCGTGCGCCTCGCCGCAGCGCTCGTGGAAGCCCTCGCCGATGACGCGCCCGTCCTTCACGACGACGGCCCCGACCATGGGGTTCGGCGAGGTCCAGCCCACGCCGCGCCCGGCGAGCTCGAGGGCTCTGCGCATATATTCTGTGTCGGTCATATTTCGCCTCCGGAAAAACAAAAAATGCCCTGAACAAGCTGTTCAAGGCTCCATTCCGGCGGCGTTCCGCGTGCAAAGGGCGTCCCGCTGAGGGGACAAAAAAACTCCGGAATGGCATCCATTCCAGAGCAAATCAATTGCACAGCTTTCGCTGCGTGAAAAGATTTTCTTTCATCCAGACTGTACTGTCGGCTTCGGAATCGCACCGAATCATACCTTGCGGCTCGTGGGCTATACCACCGGTGGAGAATTTCACTCCGCCCTGAAAATCCTGTTCGATTGCCGTCAGTATACGCCCCTCCGCGGCGTCTGTCAAGCGCCCCGCGCAAAAAATGCGCCGGGCCCGAAGAAGGGACTGTAAATGGTTTGAAATGCGCCGCATAGTATGCTATACTCGCAGTACTTTGGAAAGAGGTGCTCATATATGGATATAGTGGTGCTCTGCGGCGGGCTCTCGCCGGAGCGGAACGTCTCGCTCTCCAGTGGGACCAAGATTGCCTCCGCGCTCATGGAGCTCGGGCACAGGGTCGTGCTCTGCGACATGTTCTTCGGCCTCGAGGACTACCCCGGCACGCTCGAGGGCATATTTGAAAATCCCCCCGCGCTCGGCGGGACGCGCATCGACGAGACCGCCCCCGACCTCGAGGCGGTCAGGGCCTCCAGGAAGCTCAAGTCCGAGTCCATGTTCGGGGACCGCGTGCTCGAGCTTTGCGCGATGGCGGACATAGTTTTCATGGCCCTGCACGGCCGCTGCGGCGAGGACGGCAAGGTCCAGGCCGCCTTCGACCTCCTGGGCATCAAGTACACCGGCAGCGGCCACCTCGGCAGCGCCATTGCGATGGATAAGGACCTCACCAAGCGCGTCGTCGCCCCCCTCGGCGTGCTCACGCCCGAGTGGAAGCTCTATGACGCCCGCACGCTCGACCCCGAGGCCGTCTGCGCCGAGGCCGCGCTCCCCTGCGTCGTCAAGCCCGTGGACTCCGGCTCGAGCATAGGCGTAGACATCGCGCACACGCGCGAGGAGCTGCTGCGCGCCCTCGATTCCGCCCGCGCCGAGGGCGGCGCCGTGGTCGTGGAGCGCTACATATCCGGGCGCGAGATTCAGATAGGCATACTCGACGGCGCGGCCCTGCCCAGCATCGAGATACGCCCGCTCACCGGCTTTTACGACTACAAGAACAAGTACCAGCCCGGCGCGGCGGAGGAGATAACCCCCGCCCCCATCCCCGCCGAGGCCGAGGAGCGCCTCGCAAAGGCGGCGCTCACCGTCTATAACGCGCTGGGCCTCGCCGCCTACTCGCGCGCGGACTTCATACTCGACGAGGCGGGGAACTTCTGGTTCCTCGAGATAAACACCCTCCCCGGCATGACGCCCACCAGCCTCGTGCCCCAGGAGGCCGCCGTGCTCGGCATCTCCTACGCCGAGCTCTGCCAGAGGATAATAGACGCCTCGATGGAGAAGTACGCATGATAGACATGACGGTAGCAAAGGTCGCGGAATACACCGGCGGCACGCTCCACGGCGGCGGGGCGGAGCGCGCGGTGACCGGCGCGGTGCGGGATAACCGCGAGGTCGCGCCCGGGCTGATGTTCTGCGCCCTGCCCGGCGCAAGGCGCGACGGGCACGAGTTCATCGCCG
>ULTB01005119.1_pt1 | contig 34025 bp, 27 predicted proteins | sample 1957251 | NCBI WGS metagenome assembly ULTB01 (sample SAMEA4835724, study PRJEB28245) | human gut metagenome | biome: gut microbiome; material: fecal sample | place: Denmark | collected 2008
TCGCCGGGCTTCTCTATCGCGGGGCCTGAGGTCACGCGGAGATTGACATTCATTTCATTCGCTATTATGCCCGCGAGGGTCGTTTTGCCGAGTCCGGGAGGGCCGTAAAGCAGAACATGGTCGAGGCAGTCGCCTCTGCGGCGGGCGGCCTCGATATAGACCGAGAGGTTCTCTTTCGCCTTATCCTGACCGATATAATCAATCAGCTGGCGCGGGCGCAGGGAAAACTCAAGGTCGGTATCCTCGGGCGAGAGATCGGGGGTAACTATGCGGTTTTCAGTATCCATATCCATAGAGCCGTCTCCTTTCTCTCATTATATATTCTTTGAAATAAGACGCAGAGCCTGTTTTATCAGTTCTTCTGACGAGAGCGACTGGTCGAGCCTGCCGACCGCCGAAGCCGCTTCGGTCTTTGTATAGCCGAGCATGACGAGGGCATCGACCGCTTCCTCGCCTGCGCTCGATGACGCGGCGGCGTTTATCGCGGCGAGCTCCTCGCGGTTCTCTGAGGATATATATGATTTTAATTTATCTTTGAGTTCAAGCACGACTCTCTGAGCAAGCTTTGCTCCCACGCCCTGAGCCGCGGTTATCGCCTTTGTATCGCCCGAGGCGACGCAGACAGCGAGCCTGTTCGGAGTCAGCTGAGAGAGTATCGCAAGGGCGGCTTTCGGGCCGACGCCGGTAACATTTATGAGCAGTTTGAAGCAATCAAGCTCATCCTTATCATAAAAGCCGAACATATCGAGCGCATCTTCGCGGACATTGAGATAGGTATAGAGCGTGACCGTATCGCCTATAGTGCCTATATTTTTCAAAGTATTGGCAGTGGCACTGCAATTGAACGCAACGCCGCCGCAGCTGACCGCGACGCTCGTGGCATCGGTATAGACCACTTGACCGGTGATACTGTAAAACATACTGCTCTCCTTTATCTGTACTGGCTGAGTCTGCCCATGACGGAGCCGCTGCAATGGCAGTGGCAGACCGCCATAGCGAGCGCGTCGGCGGCATCATCGGGCTTCGGGATTTTTTCGAGATTGAGGATTATCCTCGTCATCTCCTGCACCTGCTTCTTTTCGGCGCGTCCGTAACCGACGACGCTCTGTTTGACCTGCAGGGGTGTATACTCAAAAATCGGGATACGGTGCTTCTGCGCGGCGAGGACGAGAACGCCCCTCGCTTGGCTGACATCGATAACCGTTTTTGCGTTGTTGTTATAGAAAAGCTTTTCTATCGACATCGCTTCGGGATTATACTTCTCCATAAGCTCCGACACGCCGTCATATATGCGCTCAAGGCGAATGTTGAACGGCATCCCTGCGGGCGTTGTCACCGCGCCGTAATCGAGCATGGTGAAGTGGTTGTTTTTATATTCCACAACGCCGCAGCCGACGATTGCATATCCGGGATCGATACCGAGAACTATCATTTCTTGTTTGATTCCCTTTCTCTGATTATCATGCGCGTCGGGGTGCCCTCAAGGCCGAATACGGAGCGAATCTGATTGTCGATATATCGCTGGTAGCTGTAATGGAACAGATCCTTGCGGTTGACGAAGCAGACGAATGTCGGCGGACGGGTTGAGGCCTGAGTCATATAGAATATCTTGAGTCTTCTGCCCTTATCTGTCGGCGGCTGGACGCGCGCCGTGGCATCGGCGAGCAGGTCGTTGAGACGGCCGGTCGAGATACGCATGGCGTTCTGATCGTCAACATATTTGATGAGCTCAAACAGTCTGTCGAGCCTTAGTCCCGTTTTTGCCGAGATAAAAATTATCGGGGCGTATGACATAAACGAGAAGTCGTTCATCAGCTTCTTGCGGTAAGAGTCCATGGTCTTGCCGTCCTTTTCGACGGCATCCCACTTGTTGACTGCGATTATGCAAGCCTTGCCGAGCTCGTGCGCGATACCCGCGACTTTGGAATCCTGCTCGGTGAAGCCCTCCACCGCATCTATCATTATAACACATACCTGCGCGCGTTCAACAGCCATTCTTGCTCTTATGACGGAATATTTTTCGATAGCGTCATAGACGCGGCTCTTCCTGCGCAGACCTGCGGTATCTATAAAGACAAACTTGCCGTATTCATTTTCCACATAAGAATCCGTTGCGTCGCGGGTAGTGCCCGCGATATCGGAGACTATCATTCTGTCCTCGCCCAAAATGGCGTTGACGAGCGACGATTTGCCGACATTGGGCTTGCCGATAACGGCGACCTTGATAGTGTCGTCCTCTTCTTCCTCTTCATCGGCGGGCGGCAGATGCTCGCAGACGGCGTCGAGCAGATCACCCGTGCCCATTCCGTGGACGGACGAAACGGCTATAGGATCGCCGAGACCGAGATTATAAAATTCATAGTACTCCGCGGGAGGTTCGCCGACGGTGTCGCACTTGTTGACGCAGAGAACTATCGGCTTGCCGCTCTTCTGGAGCATGGACGCGACCTCGCTGTCGGTCGAGACAACGCCGGAGCGCACATCAGTGACGAGAATTATAACATCCGCGCTGTCGATAGCCAGCTGAGCCTGACGGCGCATCTGCTTTAAAATTATATCGTCCGAATAGGGCTCAATGCCGCCCGTATCGACAAGCAGCAGCGTTCTGCTGCCCCACTCGCAGTCTCCGTAGATTCTGTCGCGGGTGACGCCGGGGGTATCGTCGACTATGCTCAGACGCGCTCCGACGAGCTTGTTGAACAGGGTCGATTTGCCGACATTGGGTCTGCCGACGATTGCAACAACCGGTTTTGACATATTTGTGACCGCGCGGCAAACGGCTTTCGCCGATACCGCTTCCTTTCAAAGTTTTGGGATTATTATAAGCAGCATTTACGCTTATAAAAATCAAAAAGGCAGAGAAGGCTCATCCTCCTCTACCTCTCCGCATTCATGACTTGTACGAAGCACAGCCGAGGCGGAACCTCAGCTTAGCAGTTAACGCTTTAAGCCGCCGATACCGGCCGCTTTACGAGTCATATTTGACTTGCGTGTGTTTCAAAGGGCTCACGCGTCCTTCTTAATCACTTGCTTGCCGTTGTAATAGCCGCACTCGGGGCATATTCTGTGGGGTCTCTTGTACTCCCCGCACTGCGGGCACTTAACGAGCTCGGGAGCGTCCATCTTCCAAACGTTGGAACGTCTCTTGTCTCGTCTTGCGCTTGATACTCTTCTCTTGGGTACCGCCATGTTGAGCACCTCCTTAATACTAGTGCATTGAATGTGGAAAAAATCCTTTTAATTATCCAAAAGCTGTTTGAGAGCCTCGAGACGCGGGTCTACGGGCTTTTTGCAGCTGCATTGGCCTTCATTGAGGTTGGCGCCGCAGAACTGGCAGACGCCTTTGCAATCCTCTTTGCACAGAATCTTGCTGGGCAGGGTGAGGAAAATATCCTCCCGCACAAGAGGATCAAGCTCAAAATGCATATCCTCAACAAGAATCAGCTCGTCGTTCTCCTCATCGTTGAGCGAGGTCACGAGAGTGTGTGAAACGGGAATGTCGAAAACGCGGTCTATCGATGAAGCGCAGCGGTCGCAGTCCGTAAACACTTCAACCGTCGCCTGAGCCTCGATGCAGACTATGCCGGCGCGGTTGACCGCCTCGCCTTTGACGCGCACTGCCTTCTGAAAAGGCTTGCCCGCCCAGAACTCCTCGTCGGACATGTCCATCTCATAATCAAACGGAACGGACGCGCCGATATTATTGAAAATGGGTTCTAACTCAATAAACATAGCATTCACCTTGCGGTTACTTAAATCCGCGCAGAAAGTATTATATCTTCCTGCGCGGGTTTTGTCAATAAAAACTTCAGTTTTTTAGACTTTTTTCTCTTAAAGTTTCTGGCAGAAGTCAAAAATCTTCTCGGGAAGCTCCTCATCGTCAGCCGAAACGGTGAAGACGAAGTTCTTCTCGGTGATATCGCTCAGCTCCTTGACCTTCTCAAGGAAAACTGCAAGCTCATCATAATCTCTGCCGCCGATGCGCAGAGTTGCGTCGATGAGGATATCGGTAATATCGTGGTCACCTGCGCAGATACCGCTGAGGAAGCCGTAAAACGCCTTGTAGCCGCTGACCTTGTAGAAATCAGTCTCGATGAGTCTTGCACGATAGTTGATATCGTAAGTCAGAAGCCTTTCTTTCTCAACGCAGACAACGTTGCCGCTGGAAGCTTCAACAGCCTTGTTGACCTGCTCGATGAGACGTTTTGTCTTGCCCGATCCTTTGCGTCCTGTAATCAAAGAAACCATTTAAGAATTCCTCCTAAAAATTTATTCTGTTTTCAAGCTCAGCACGGCGCTCCTCATATCCGGGCTTGCCCATGAGTGCGAACATATTGAGCTTATAACTTTCAACGCCGGGCTGGTCGAACGGATTGACTCCGAGGACATAGCCGGAAATTCCGCATGCCTTCTCGAGGAAGTAGATGAGCCAGCCGAGATTGTACTCATCCATCTTGTCGACATCGAGGAGGATGTTGGGCACGCCGCCGTCGGTATGCGCAAGAACCGTTCCCTCGAACGCCTTGCGGTTGACCTCGGACATATGCTTGCCTGCGAGGAAATTGAGTCCGTCCTCATTGTCAGCGGTAGCCTCGATAACAAAATCGCGCTTAGGCTGAGCAAATGTGACAACGGTCTCGAACAGCGAGCGTTCGCCCTGCTGTATGTACTGGCCGAGAGAGTGGAGGTCGGTCGAGAATATCGCCGAAGCCGGGAAGATTCCCTTGTGCTCCTTGCCCTCGCTCTCACCGAAAAGCTGCTTGAACCACTCGCACATCATGGTGTAGTCCGGCTCATAGGCGGCCATCATTTCGATCTTCTTGCCGCTTCTGTAGAGAATGTTGCGGATAGCGGCATAACGATAGCAGTCGTTCTTGTCAAGTTCGGGCGACATATACTGCTCTCTCGCGTCTGCGGCGCCCTTCATAAGTGCGTCGATATCGATTCCGGCGACCGCTATCGGAAGCAGGCCGACTGCGGTGAGCACAGAATATCTGCCGCCGACATTATCGGGAACTACAAAAGTCTCATAGCCCTCTTCGTCGGACATATTGCGAAGCGCGCCCTTTGATTTATCGGTAGTGGCATAGATGCGGCCCTTTGCGCCGTCCTTGCCGTACTTTTTGATGAGCAGGTCTCTGAAAATACGGAACGCGAGCGCGGGCTCGGTGGTCGTTCCGGACTTCGAGATAACATTGACGGAGAAGTCCTTATCCTTGCAGATATCGATAAGCTCGGCAAGGGTCGAGGAGCTGATTGTGTTGCCGGCGAAGTAAATCTTCGGAGTATCGGCAGCGACATCGTTATATTTCTGGGACTTCACGAACTCGATAGCGGCTCTTGCGCCGAGGTAAGATCCGCCGATGCCGATAACTATAAGTATCTCGGAATCCTTCTTTATCTTCTCTGCGGCTGCCTTTATTCTGGCGAACTCCTCCTTATCATAGTTGACCGGAAGGTCGACCCAGCCGAGGAACGCATTACCTGCGCCCGTGCCGTTATGAAGCTTTTCATGAGCGGCGGTTATCTCCGGCTGAATAGCCGAGAGCTTAGCGGCATCTGCCGCCTCGCCGACAAACGAGGTGTTAAGTCTGACTGACATTCTTTTTCCCCCATATCTATTGAGAGACCACACGGCCTCCGGCTCTTCTGAGCTCTTTTTATTTGTTAATATTTTAACTTATTTGAGTAGGTATTTCAAGCTTTACGGGCAATATTTCACGAAAAATTAAAACAGATTTCACTTTGCCGCCTCAAATGCGTTTTTTCAGCCGTTCTGCGAGCTTCTGTAGGCTTCAACTTCCCAATTTGTGATGAAATCCGTGAGCTCTTCCGTCATGTGCGACGCACCGCCGAACGAGCGCGAATACACGGCGATATCCGCCGCGTCTTCAAAGAGCATCTCGGCAGTCGCTGCGCGCTTCTCGCTCTCGCCGAAGCAGAACGCTCCCCTGCTCCGGAGCAAAATAACGCGAGGCATGAAGCCGTGATTTTTATTATATGCGCTTATTTTTTCATCCGCTTCACTGACGCTGTCGAGCCAGAGCGGATAGGCGCGGCAATAGACGATATGGTCGGGAGTGAACGGACGCATAAGCTCCTTTGCGGCATCCGCGGAGCCGACAAAGCTCTTTGACACGCCGAACGGGACTTCGCGGCAGACAGTACCCTGCGGGAATGCAGAGAGCAGAGCCTGCTGAGCTTCCGTATCAAAAGTCGGAGTTTTATCGAAATCGAGCTTTTCCGAAAGGCTGCGGTCAATCGAATCGAGCACAAAACTCAGCTTTTCGCCGAGGGCATCGACCGTATCGGCGGCGACGAATATGCCGTGATTTTCGAGCAGGAGCATATCGCAGTCTTTGCCCGCGCGAGCCTTAAATTCAAGCATCTTGTCGCGGCAGAGCTTCGCCAGCACATAGCCCGGGCGGCACTGCTCGATCCAGATAAAATCGCGGGCTATCACCCGGCGCGCGGCGCTCTCCCCGCCCTTTGAGCAGGTGATGCCGTTCACCTTTGCCGGGTGCAGGTGCAGGACATAGGTCTGCGGGAACAGCGCATGGAGCGTTGTCTCGACGCTCGGGCGCTTCGTCTCGCCCGGAACGCGCGACGCCATAAGATCTTGGAGGACGAGAGCCTCGCGTTCGGAATCGGAATCCGGATAGCTCTTTTCAAATATTTCGCCGAGCTTCAAAAGATCGATTTCAACAAAGCCCTGCGCCGTTATGGTCGCAAGAGCCGTGCCCGAGCCCTTGACCCACATCCTGCCGTCCGCCTTTGCGGAGGTGTTGCCGCCGCCGGCGAGGACAAGAGACGGGTCGGAACCATAAAAATTCGAAAAGCCGACAAGTTCATCTATAAGCATGAATATTACCCTTTCTTACAGAAATTCCGGGGCACGGCAGTCCGCACCCCGGCTATTATTGTTATGATTTGATTTCTTTCCAAGAAGCGCTGTAATAAGCGTCGAGATCGGCTCCGAGGTCGTGATAAACCTCGCCTTTGTCGATAACCTCGCGGGATGGGAAGATATCCTCATCCTGCTGAACCTCGGGATCAAGCTCGTTGTAGAGAGCCTGGTTCGGAGTCGAATAATAGATATACTCGAAGTTCTTCTTCGCCGCTTCAACTCCGCAGAGGTAGTTGATGAACGCCTCGGCGTCAGCCTTATTCGAGCTGTAAGTCGGGACGGCCCACGAATCGATCCAGAAGTTCGTGCCCTCCTCGGGAATTGTGAACTTCAGATCGGGGTTGCCGCTGATGTTCTGCTCCTCGTCGCCCTCGATAGCGAGATAAGCTTCGCCGTTATAGACGAGAGCCATCGCAGCCTCGCCGCTTATCATCGCGTCGCGAGCCTCGGTCTCGACAAGATACGCCTTGAGCATCGGCTTCTGCTTGATAAGCAGCTGCTTCGCCTCGTCTATCTGAGCCTTGTCGGTGGTGTTGAGCGAATAGCCGAGAGCCTCAAGCGCAACAAGGAAGGAGTCGCGGATGCTGTTGGACATGATTATCTTTCCGGAATACTTCTCGTCGAAGAACATCTTCCAGCTCTTCGCATCCTCTTCGGAGACCATCTTGGTGTTATATATAACGCCGACTGTGCCCCAGAAATGCGGGACGGAATACTTGTTCTCGGGGTCGAAAGATTTTGACTTCTCGAGATAAACTTCGCCGATATTCTTGATATTCGGAATGTTGTCGAAGTTGAGCTCGGAGAGTCTGTTCTCTTTAATAAAACGCTCGATTATATAATCCGAGGTGCAGATGAGGTCATACGACTGGTCGCCGTTGACCGCTTTGTTATAAAGCTCCTCGGGAGTGTCGCACTCATCGACATTGACTTTGATGCCGTTCTCTTTTTTGAAGTTCGAGATAACATCGAGGTCGATATACTGGCCGTAGACGAGCACATTTATGCTGCGGGTCTTGGTGCAGCCCGCGAGCGCGCCCATGGAGCAGAGGCAGAGCACAATTGCCATAACTGCCGCCGCAATTCTTACAAAAACAGATTTTTTCATTTTTCGTCCCCCATCAATAGTTTTTTCCCTTTGCCGCGCTTTTCTCCTTGTTGATGCTGATTCGGTTGACGACGAACAGCACGATAAGCACGATGAGGAAGATTATAGTTGACAGAGCATAGAGCTCAGGCTGGTTGCCGAGCTTGCGCTCGGTATAGATTATTATCGATAGCGTCTTTATTCCCGCGCCCTTGGTGAAATAAGTAATGGTGAAATCATCGAGCGACATGGTAAACGCCATGAGGAAGCCCGAGAGTATACCCGGGAAAATATCCGGGACTATGACCTTGAAGAACGCCTGAACCGGCGTTGCGCCGAGGTCGACCGCCGCCTCGTAGGTGTTCTTGTCGCGCTGACGGAGCTTTGGCAGAACGTTGAGGACGACATAGGGAATATTGAAGCTGATATGCGCTATGAGCATGGTCGTGAAATTGAGATTGCCGAACATGCGCACGAAGAGCAGCATCAGCGCGATTCCCGTTACGATATCGGCATTGAGAAGCGGGATGCTGTTGACGCTCATTATTGCGGACTGACTGCGCTTTCTCATATAGAGAATACCCACGCACGCGAGAGTGCCGACCGCCGTTGCTATCAGCGCCGAGAGCAGAGCGAGCAGAAGAGTGTTGCGCAGAGCCTCCATAATGGGTCCGCTCGTGAACAGATCCTCATACCATCTGAAGGTAAAGCCGCCCCACTTCATATAGCGGGAATTGTTGAAGGACATGACTGTCAGAACGGCTATCGGCAAATAGAGCAGGACGAAGATTATCGCCACATAAAACTTTTCGAGGAAGTGTCTGAATTTTACCACAGCGACGCCTCCTCTCCCGAGCCTTTCATCTCGCCGATCATCATGCTCACGAAGATGAATATCATGAGCACTATCGAAATACCGGAGCCGAGATGCCAGTTATTGCCCTGGTTGAACTCCTGCTCGATAATATTGCCTATGAGCAGAACTTTGCCGCCGCCGAGGATATCGGCGATAACGAACTCCGAGATGCTCGGCACGAACACCATAGTGATGCCGCTTATAACGCCGGGCACGGAGAGCGGAAAGATTATCTTGCGGAAAGTCCTCGCCGGGGTTGCGCCGAGGTCGCCCGCGGCGTCGAGAAGGTTGTGATCAATTTTTATAAGGGCATTGTAAATCGGCAGAACCATGAACGGGAAATAATCATAGACCATACCGATAACTATCGCCGCCGGAGTATACATGATGCTGAAATTCGGCAGATTCAGCGCCGAGAGGATATAGTTGAGAATACCGTTATCCGAGAGCAGCATCCTTATAGCTATTATCCTGAGCAGGAAGTTTATCCACATGGGCAGGATGAAAATAAATATAACGAAGCTGCGGTTTTTCGCGGCGCTTTTGCTGAGTATCAACGCGAGCGGATAAGCGAACAGCAGGCACACCGCCGTTGTTATCACTGCGAGCAGCAGGGACAGCCCGAGCGCCTGGATATGAATCTTTTCAAAAATCGCTGTTATGTTTGAAAAAGTGAACGTGCCGTCCGAAGAAGTGAAGCCGTAATAAAAAACGAACAGCAGCGGCACTATCGTAAAGACCAGCATCCACAGAAGATACGGCCCTGCCATAAGTTTTTTACGCATCGGCGTTGAACACCTCCTCGTCCTCGGACTCGGGTTTGTTCATGATCTGGATGTTCGAGGGTTCAACGCTGAGGCCCACCTCCGCTCCGATGGGAGTGGAGACGGTGCTGTGGACGAGCCACTCGTATCCGTTCACCATAACGTGCATCTCATAATGCACGCCCTTGAATATTATATCGGTGACAACGCCCTTGAGCTCGCCCTGTGAAGGCGGAGTCAGGACGACATCCTCTGGTCTTATGACGACATCGACTGGCATATTCTCGCCGAAGCCCTCATCGACGCAGACGAACTCCGCGCCGAGGATACGCACGAGACGATCCCTGATCATAACGCCGTCTATGATATTGCTCTCGCCTATGAAATCGGCGACGAAAGCGTTAGTGGGCTCGTTATAAATGTCAACGGGAGTGCCAATCTGCTGGATATAGCCCTGGTTGAGCACGACGACGGTATCCGACATCGTGAGAGCCTCCTCCTGATCGTGGGTGACATATATAAATGTTATGCCCATCTGCTGCTGAATCTTCTTGAGCTCGACCTGCATCTCGCGTCTCAATTTAAGATCGAGCGCGCCGAGCGGCTCATCGAGCAGAAGCACACGCGGCTTGACCGCAAGGGCGCGGGCTATCGCCACCCTCTGCTGCTGACCGCCCGAGAGTGAATTTATGTTGCGCTTTTCAAAGCCGCTGAGGTTGACGATAGACAGCATTTCGCTGACCGTCTTTTCAATCTCATTCTCCGGCGCTTTCTTTATGCGCAGACCGAACGCCACATTTTCATAGACGTTCAGGTGCGGGAAAAGCGCGTAACGCTGAAAAATGGTGTTAACCTGCCTCTTATGAGGCGGCACACCATTGATTTTTTTATCCTCAAATATGACATCCCCCTCATCGGGTTCGAGGAAACCGGCAATGACACGCAGAATAGTAGTCTTTCCGCAGCCAGACGGACCCAACAGCGTGATAAACTCCCTGTCCCTTATATAAAGGCTCAGATCGTCGAGCACCTGATTATCACCCAGTTTGACGGAGATGTGTTTCAGATCGATAATGACATTTTTTTTCAATTATGCAGCCCCTCTCTCAAAAGAATACGATGCAAACCGCACATCAAAAATATAGTAAGTATTAATATAGAGCTAATCCGCAAAAAAGTCAACAGATTTGACAAAAAAAGACGCACTCGGCAAAAATTTTGCGGCTCACCTTTGGAATTGGCGAGCCGCAAAGAAAATTTTCAGTTTTCGGGTGAGGCTTTTTCTCTGAGTTCTTCTATTATCTCGACTATTTTAAAACGCGGCTCGTATCTGCCGGAGCTTTCGACGACCTTGAGCTCGTCGCCGTCGAGGAACGCATCGATATTGCCTCCCCTGTCCTGCGCGGCAGGCAGGCACAGCGGCGGGAACATCACGCACCACCAGTTATGCCCCGCGCCCTCGCCTATCACGACTTTAACGGCGGTATAGCGTCCTGCGGGCATCGTCAGATCGCCGTAACAGCGGGTTGCAAAATACTCATTGACGACATTGACGCTCGCGGGATAGTCATAGCCCTCGCGCTCTATCACCTCGCGCGCGGCAGCTTCGAGCTCCGCTTTCTGCGGCTCTATTTTTGCCTTTGCTTCGTCCGCCGTCACTGTGCCGTCGAAGAGCTCCGCGCCGCGTTCGAGCACGGCATCGCGGACTTTTAGCTTGAGTGCCTGATCCTCGTCGGAATCTGAGTTTGCAATGACATGCATTCGCAGCACATCGGAGCGCACACGCGAGCAGTTATAGGCAAACGCCCCGACGCTGCACGCGCCCACAGCAATAATGACCGCGAACACAACAACCTGTATTTTGAGCAGCCTTGATAATTTTTTTGACTTCATGATAAGTAAAAACCGTCCTTTCTTTCGGATGCAACCGAATTATGGACGGTTTTTAATGGGTTTATACGGAAAAGTTTGGAAGCGGATTTTTACTTACACTTCTTCACGACAATCAGCGTTATAACTGCGGCGGAGCCTATGACGGCAAACGCCGCGCAGGCGGCAACGACTTTGAACTTTGTACTGTCGTCAATTCCGCTCGATGACTTCGTGCTGTGTTTTTTCAGGTTCATGCCCGCGCTCAGAGCATATGCCTCGGCGGGCGAACCGCTCGTGGCAACTATCGTTCTCGTCTCGCCGTCCTCCTCGCCGAAGGCGTTCTTGCCGAACTCGCTGACGCTCGACGGAACGGTTATCTCCTGCGCCGAGGTTTTGGCAAACGCATTGTCCGTTATTCCGACAACCGGCATACCGTCTATTTTCGAGGGAATCTTGACCTTTTTACTTGAACCGCTATAGCCGCAGATATAAGCATTGGCTTTTACCACGATATATTTGAAATCGCCGTAAGACTTTATTTCGGCGGAGCTCGCTTCTCTTTCGACCTCTGCGTTTATCTGCGCAAAGGTCTCACTCTCGGTCGCACTCGAAGGCGCGGCGGTGACAACATTGTTGCCGCCCGCGGGCTTGGCTGTTGTATTCTTGTTCGAGTTGCCGGAGGATGAACCAGAGCCGCCGGATTTAGAAATTGAGGACGACAGATTTGAAATTTTCAAAGCGGGACGAATTCCGTAATCCGTGAAGTAAACCATCCAGCCGCTGTAGTTGAGACCACCACCACTGTAGACATGACAAGCACAGTCGGAATTATCGCCGGCAGACCGCAAACGATAATTCGAACATCCGCTTGATGAATCAACGTCCAATCCCTGACACTTTGCATAATCGGTACCTTTCGCCTGACGCGCAGGGTCTGAAGCTGTATCTATTGAAAAGCCGTATGCGGTATTTTGCATCTCGTTAACAGAGAGCAGGAAAACCTTGTCGTAGGTGGTCTCGCTGTTGTATTTACTGCGAGAGGCAGAATATGCTCTATTATCTAATTCGGAGGTCAAAATGCCCGCCTTCTGTGAAGAGGAAAAGGCGGTGTTATAAAAATCATCGTTGAGCCAAGCTCTGATGCTGCTTGTGGCATAATCGTTGGCGTAGTGGGTGTGCTCCGCGTCATTCCACCATGCTCCCATGCTATAATACGGTTCTTTACCATACTTGTACGCCGTGTTGCTGTACGCCTGAGAGTCGATTATACTCTCACAAAGAACAAGACCCGTCGAGGGGTCGAGGACGCGCCATTTAAGAGGTTCATATTTGAAGTAGTATATGTTGTTTGGAGTATAACCGTTATTGTCTTGATTTGAATTGCCGGTAGAGGACGACTCATATGTCCTATACGGTCTGTACTGAGAAAAAGTGACTGCGCGGTATTTTGTGCCGTTATATGTAAAATCGGCATATTTCATCCAATCGCCCTGAACCATGGTACCATAATCCCCTGTGCCGCTGTAATAGCCGTAGCTGACCCATTTTTTTGAAACGCTGTTGAGGGATGAAACGAGCGAAGAATTCATGACCCTGCTCTGCGGATAAGAGCCGAATTCGACGATATCGCCAACCTTGTATGTTTTTCCCGCCGCTTCGGCTTGAGGCGCGAAAAAGCCCATGCCATCAACACCGACGAGCCCGCCTATCGGCGCGGCGCAGAGCACCACGATTGCGATGAGCACAGTCGCTATCTTTCTCAGTTTCATTATTTACCCTCCGTTTTCAGCGCTTCACGCAATTTCTCAGGCAAATAATATCCGATTGAATTTCCTGTGTCAACAGGGTTCGGCACGAACCGCACTTTAAACGGTACGAACGGCAAAAAATATAAAAAACAAGAAACGCGTCGCCTAAATAAAGCAGCGCGTCAGCTTATCGATAAACCCGGTTTTGGGAGCTTCGCAGGAAACAATGCCCCGATTGTGTGAAAAAATGGTGGTGCGAAGCGCCGGAGAGATTGTTTTGAATAAGTTATAATTCTTCAAAAATGCTGAATATTTTGAGCTTTCACGCAACAACCCCTCAGTCACGGCTTTGCCGTGACAGCTCCCCTTACACAGTGGAGCCTTGAGACCCCGTGCAATAACAGACTTTTTTGACAGACCAACGCGCCGCCTTAATAATAAAGCAGCGCGCTTTGAAAATTAATCTTTGAATCCCGTTATTTCCTCGCGGGTCTTGAAGATTCCGCCGTTGTTTTCGAGTATATCCATATGCTCGATGGCGTAGCCCGTGCCGAGCGCGACGCACTCAAGCGGATCGTCTGGGATAATTACATGGACACCGGTTCTCTTCTCTATTAGCTTATCCATACCGTCGAGCAGAGCGCCTCCGCCGGTCAAAAGTATACCAGTCTCGGAAATGTCGCCCGCAAGCTCGGGCGGCGTCACCTCGAGCACGCTGCGCACGCCCTCGGCTATCGCTTCGAGGTGCTCGCGCATGGCGAGATAGACTTCAGTGGTGTTGACTTCATCGGTTATCGGCATTCCGGTTATATAGTGCTTGCCCTTTATGCCGATTGCAAGCTCGGTGTCGCGCAGATACGCGCAGCCGATGCGCTTTTTTATGCTCTCGGCGGTCTTTTCGCCGATGACTATATTGCGCTCGCGGCGCAGGTAGCGGATTATATCCTCGTCGAGGATATTGCCGGCGATTTTAACTGATTTTGAAATCGAGATGCTACCCATGGTGACAACTGCGATATCCGCAGTTCCGCCGCCGATATCGACGACCATCGTGCCCATCGGGCGTCTGATATCAAGCCCCGCGCCGAGTGCCGCGGCGAGCGGCTCTTCTATAAGGCACGCCCTGCCCGCTCCTGCGGCGGTGACGAGATCGAGGATAGTTCTCTTTTCAAGGTTCGTGACGGTCGAGGGCATACAGACGACTATATTGGGCTTGAACACCATGTTTTTGCAGACTTTATAGAGCAGGACGCGGACTATCGCCTTAGTGGCGGTGAAATCCGAAATAACTCCGCTTCGCATGGGCTTGACGACGGTTATGGAATCGGGGTTGCGCCCTATCATATCCGCCGCTTTCTGACCGACCGCCAGGAGTCTGCCCGTATCGGTATCGAATGCGACGGCGCTCGGCTCGGAGACGACTATTCCCTTGCCCTCAACGAAGATGAGTATGGAAGTTGTGCCGAGGTCTATTCCGATGTTTGTTCCGAGCATTTTCCGTCCTCCTTTTTGGTTATCGCCGCGCTGACGCAATATACTTTATCCGCGCCGCGCAGAAGCAGGAGCTTTGCGCACTCGTTGAGTGTCGCTCCCGTTGTTGATATATCGTCGCAGAGCAAAACTGCGGCATTTTCTGTAATTTTGTTTTCGGCGCAATCGAACGCGCCGATGACTCCGCCGAAGCGCTCGATGCCGCCCAACGTTTTCTGCTCCTTTCCCTGAAACGGTCGGGAGAGCAGTTTTTCTTCAAACGGCACGCCGAGCTCTTTTGCAATCCCTTTTGCGAGCAGTGTGCTCTGGTTATATCCGCGCCTTTTGAGCGAAGATTCCGACAGGGGCACACAGCAGACAAAATCAAACTTCACGCCCGCGAAATTCTTTTTAACGCTGTCCGACATAAACCGGGCGAGTCCCACGGCATTCTGAACACAGCCGTCAAATTTCAGGGCATGAACCGAACGCTTCGCGGCACCGGAATAATAAAACGGCGCGGTCTGCGATTCGAAAAAGCGTCGGTGAGACGAGCATGAGCAATACTTTTTCTCCCTGCCACAGCGCGGGCACAGTTCGCCTTTTACATATTCGAGATCGGCTTCGCACCTGTCACACACGGGCATATCCGGCGGCACGACTTTGCCGCACAGGGCGCATCGGCGCGGGAAGAGAGCATATGAGATATATTCAAGCGCCGACATCTTCATTCTTCGTTCACCAGAAGAAAATGTTTGAGCGCGGAATAGCGTCTGGCTTTTTTGTCGTTCGCCGCCATAGCGTAAATCTGACTCTGGCTGCCGACGAGGACAAGTATTTTTTTCGCGCGGGTGACGCCCGTATAGAGCAGGTTTCTGTATGCAAGGCGCGGCGGCACGCCGATTATCGGCATTATGACCGCAGGAAACTCGTTGCCCTGGCTCTTATGAACGGTCACGGCGTAGGCAAGCTCGAGCTCCTGCAAAGCTTCAAACGGGATAACCGCCTTGCGCTCGTCAAACATTATCTCCGCCATGCGCGAGCGAAGGTCGACATTTCTGAGAATGCCGATATCGCCGTTGAAAATCCCCGTTCCGTCGCCGTCGGGGCCTGTCCACTCGATATCATAGTTGTTGCGCGTCTGCATGACCTTGTCGCCCGTGCGGAACACTGTCGCGCCGACTGTAGTTTCGGGCTTCGAGGCATCCGGCGGATTAAGAGAAGCCTGCATGATGCGGTTGATATTGTTCGTTCCGCATTCACCCATTCTCGACGGGCAGATGATCTGGATATCGTCGAGCGGCGAATATCCATAGGCACGGGGCAGGCGCGTGGCGCACAGATCCGAGACGGTCTTTGCCGCGATAAACGGCGAATCAGTCCGCATGAAGAAAAAGTCTTTGTCGCGCACGCCGAGCTTCGGCGGCTCGCCCTTGACTATTCTATGGGCGTTTTCGACTATCAGACTCTCCATCGCCTGGCGGAAAACCTCGGTCAGCTCAACGACCGGGATGACCCCGGAGGCTATCATATCGTGCAGGACATTGCCCGCGCCGACGGGCGGCAGCTGATCCGAATCGCCGACCATAACAAGGCGGCAGCCTATCGGGAGCGCCTCGAGAAAGCTTGAAAAAAGAGTTATATCTACCATCGACAGCTCGTCGAGGATAACCGCCTGAGCGTCAAGAGGATTGCGTGCGTTGCGCGAGAACTGCGGGCGATCGTGCTTGTCCCACTCGACCTCGAGCAGCCGGTGGATGGTCTTGGCGGGTCTGCCCGTGACCTCGCTCATGCGCTTTGCGGCGCGTCCCGTCGGTGCGGCAAGCGCGACCTTGAGCCCGTCATCCTCAAACAGCTGAAGGATCCCGTTCAGGGTCGTTGTTTTTCCCGTTCCGGGGCCGCCGGTCAGGATAAGCAGACCGCGCTCAATGGCGGTGACTATCGCCTGTCGCTGGAGATCGCCGTATTTTATGCCGTTCTTTTTCTCTATTCTGTCAATTTCCCTGTCCGCCGCTTTTCTGCCTGCGGGAGGGAATCGGAGTATCTGTTGCATGCGCTCCGCCGAGGACTTTTCCGCCTTGTAGATATTCGGCAAGAATAAGAACTCACGGTTATCGATAAACTCGCTGACAAGCCTGCCCGAGCCTATCAGTTCGTCGATTGTTATATCGACCGTGTCCTCGTTCGTTGAGAGCAGCTCGGCGCACGGGACGAACATCTTCTCGCGCGGGATGCAGGTGTGTCCGTTCGAGAGGTTATGGCTCATGACATGCAAAACGCCCGCCTGTAGGCGATACCCGTTATCGGGCGGGTCGGGAAGCTGATCCGCGATGAACTCGGCTCGCTCGAAGCTGAAGCCGACTCCCTCGCCGCACAGCGCATAGGGGTTTCGCTTGATTATATCTGCGGCGCGCACGCCGAACGCATTGAAAGCTTTGACACATTCGGCGGTCGTCATGCCGTATTTTTCGAGCGATATCATAATTTCGCGCACGGCGAACTGGCGCTTGAAATCCGCGCTGATCTGCTTCGCCTTTTCGGGCGATATGCCGCGAATCTGCGCAAGACGCTCGGGGTCGTTTTCGATTATATCAAGAGTATTCTCGCCGAACTTGTCAACTATTTTGACCGCGAGCTTCGAGCCGATGCCCTTGACTCCGCCTGCTGCGAGATATCGGAGGATATCGCCGGCGGACGCGGGCATTTTATGCTCGCACAGCTCGACCCTGAACTGGCGGCCGAAGGAGGCATGAAAATCCCAATAGCCGGAGAGTTCAAGCAACTCACCGGCTTTGAGCTCGGGCATGACGCCGACTGCGGTTATCAGCTCATCGCCGCTTTCGAGTTCGAGAACCGTGAACCCGTTTTCGGGATTCGCAAAGGTCACATCGTTTATCACGCCGCTTATGCGTATCCTCTCATGTTCCTCCATTTATTATATATCCTTTCGGGAAACGAACTTTTCAAATTCGCCGGGGGAGCAGAGATAAAGCCCCTCGCAGCTTCTGCACATTCTTCTGCACTCTTCGATCTGTTTTTCGTCCATACCGAGATCGAGAATCACAACGGCTTCTTTATCGCCGAGCATTCCGCTGCGAAGCCTTTGGGCATAGCCCTTCCCCGCGGCATCGGTCATTCCCGCCCTTGCGGGGATAACAACGATATATCTGCCGTTTGAGCGCGGGTGCAGAATTTTCAGCAGTATGTAATACGATATGCTGACCACGCCGATGAGCACGAACGACGCAAAGATGCCGAGAAGCACTCCGTCCGACATTGATATCACCTCAGCACATCATATGCCGGGGACACACGGCGGGTTACATATAGAATAAACCGGATAAGCGAGCAGGCCTGTAAGCCGAGTTTTGTCTTTTAAGGCAACTATCTGTCTAGGCGCACCGTTGCCGATACGCTCAAGCCACCTGTCGGAGAGAATTACGCCGAGCAAGCGCGGAGCTTTCGCTCCTCTCCGGTCGGTGTTGCTCCGGATAGGGTTTGCAGGGCAATGCGGTTCCCCGCACGCCGGTGAGCTCTTACCTCGCCTTTCCACCCTTACCCGCAAAGCGGGCGGTATATCTCTGTTGCACTTTCCCTAAGGTCACCCTCGGCGGCCGTTAGCCGTTATCCTGCTCTGTGAAGCTCGGACTTTCCTCATTGATCTTATAAAAAGATCCCCGCAGCTGCCCAGCCTGCTCGCTATCTATTTATTGTAATTCAAAATGCGCCGCATGTCAAACAAATGATGAAAACAAAGTGTAAATTCAGAGAGACCCAAAGCGTGTATTTTTGTGCGCGGCAGACAAATGGGTGGCGGCAGAGAAAAAACGAAGCAGTCACAACGGATGATGTGTTGTAACTGCCGGTTATTTTGTTTGTGCGGTGGGAAAGAGGGCGTTATTGATTTCAGTTGGTTCTGTGCTGCAACCCCTCAGTCTCGGCTTCGCCGAGCCGGTTCACTTTACATAAGGGAGCCGAAATAAGATTATATATTGTGATAAAAATTTGCTTGCAAAATGCTTGCAAAATTAGTAGTGACAGGCTTTTGTGCCGCTTACGCGGCACGGTGCGTCGAGGTCGCCGCACTCTACAAGTGTGTTGCAATAAATTTGTGCAGATTCTGTTATTTCAACTTCTTCTCGCGGCGAATGCCTTTATACGGTCCGTCGGTGCAGGTTCCGGCAGGAACGAAGCCTAAGTTTTCGTAATATTTTGCGAGCGGTTCGTTATTTTCGGACGAGTCGAGGCGGAGATATTCTTTGTTTATACTCAAAGCGTACTCCCCTGCGCGGCGCAGAAATTCCGCGCCCGCATCGCCCGCGCCGACCTTTGAGACAAGATTATGGACATAGATTGCGGGGACATCGTCGCTCCAACGGCTGTCGTTTTCAAGAAGCACAGCGGCGCAGAGTATCGCTCCGTCTTTATTTTCAAGCGCAAAGGCTCGACCCTCGCTGCATTTTTGCTCGTAGTATGACAGCGGATAAACTTCGTCATAGCCCATGACATTCCACTGCTCTATCCCCTTTTCGTCCATCCACTTCATACGTTCGAGAACAAGGTCAAACATCTGCGGGGCTTTTTCGGGCGGCAATTTTATAAATTTGCGTTCTTTCATCTTTTCACCATATAAAACACGCCCGGAAATAATTATCCGGGCGCGAAATCATTTATGCGTTTTTATGGACTCTTGTCATAACATCAGTGCCGCCGAGGACATTGAAATGCTTGATATGGACGAGCGGCTGAGACAGGTCGTTGTTCGCGGGCATCTTGTTGTCGATGCCGCCGAGCAGGCTCGCGCCGTCCGAGCACTCAACTCTGACATTCTCGGGCAGATAGATATCGACTCCGCCGAGAATCGAGGTGACGCTTATCGTTATCTCGTCGTTTATCTGCGCCTCGCTCAGATCAACTTCAAGACCGCCGAGGATTGCGAAGCAATGAGCGCCGAGCAGGTTGCCGGTCGTGTTCTTATAAACGCCGCCCGAGCAGACCGCTGTATAAGTGGGCTTGCTCTCCTGCGAAATGGGTCCGCTGTTGTCATCGAGATGCTTTTTGAGCTTCTTTGTTTTGACAGTGCTGAATATCAGCCAGAAGCCGACTGTGACAAGCGCGATAGCGATAGCGAAATGGTTCATGCGCTCTGCGGGTACCCACTGGGGGTTGCACTTGATCAGCAGCCACACGCCGACCGCGAAAGCCGCGACATTGAGCAGGTCAAGACCCGAGGCTATCATGCTGCCGATAGCGGGGACAATAATGAACACAGTCCACCAGCCGCTCAGCTCGCTAATCTCCCAGAAGCCGAACGCCGAGCCGAGGAATATGATTCCCGCGGCAACGACCGCTATTCCGAAAAACATCTTACTCAGATTCTTTCTCATTTCCGTCTGCCTCCTCATTGTTCTGAGCGTCGGACTGCTCCGGCGCTTCAGCAGGTTTGCTGTCATCACTCTGTGCACTGAGCGGATCAAGAGTACCGCCGTGCATTATCGTCTCAAACTCCTCGCCGCTTATCTTCTCGCGCTCAATAAGCGCGCCTGCGACCGCGTGGAGCCTATCGATATGCTCTTTAAGGATATCCTCGGTTCTGCCGTAAGCCGTGGTGATAATGCGGTTGATTTCCTCATCGATCTCTGCGGCGGTCTCCTCGGAGTAGTTCTTCAGGTGAGAATAATCTCTGCCGAGGAACACTTCGTCGTTGCCCGAGCCGAAGGTTATCGGGCCGAGCTTCTCGCTCATGCCGTACTTCGTGACCATCTTGCGTGCGATATCCGTAGCGCGCTCGATATCGTTCGACGCGCCGGTCGAGACATCGCCGATTATCAGCGCTTCGGCAACTCTGCCGCCGAGCAGGCTGACGAGGTTATCGAGCATCTCGTTCTTTGAATGATAGCTCTTATCCTCGGTCGGGAGATACATTGTATATCCGCCCATCTGACCTCTCGGGACAATAGAGACCTGATGAACCGGGTCGTTATACTCGAGATAATAGGCGGAGACTGCGTGGCCTGCCTCGTGATAGGCAGTCAGGCGCTTCTCCTTGTCGGTCATCTTGTGGCTCTTCTTCTCGGTGCCCGCAACGACCTTTATCATCGCCTCTTCTATCTCGGTCATGGTGATGGCTTTTTTATCGCGGCGTGCGGCGAGAAGAGCCGCTTCGTTGAGCAGATTCTCGAGGTCTGCGCCGGTGAAGCCTATAGTTGTCTTTGCAATAGTCGAAAGATCGACATCGGGGCCGAGGGGCTTGCCCTTGGCGTGGACTTTGAGGATAGCCTCGCGTCCTTTGAGGTCGGGATAGCCGACTGTTACCTGGCGGTCAAATCTGCCGGGACGAAGAAGCGCGGGGTCGAGGATATCGGGGCGGTTAGTCGCCGCGATGATTATAACGCCCTCGTTTGCGCCGAAGCCGTCCATCTCGACGAGCAGCTGGTTCAAAGTCTGCTCGCGCTCGTCATGTCCGCCGCCCATGCCTGCGCCTCTGTGGCGTCCGACGGCGTCTATCTCATCAATAAAGATTATCGAGGGTGAATTTTTCTTTGCTTCATTGAAAAGGTCGCGCACACGGGAAGCGCCGACACCGACATACATCTCGACGAAATCCGAACCGGAAATCGAGAAGAAAGGCACATTAGCCTCGCCCGCGACAGCCCTTGCAAGCAAAGTTTTACCTGTACCGGGAGGGCCGACGAGCAGAACGCCGCGCGGTATTCTCGCGCCGAGCTTGTTGAAATGCGAGGGATCTTTGAGGAAATCGACTATCTCGCTGAGTTCCTCTTTCTCTTCGTCAGCGCCCGCGACATCGTCAAACGTTGTTTTGCGGCTCTCGTCCTTTGCACGCTTGACGCGCGCCTTGCCGAACGAAAGGGTGCGGTTATTCTCGTTGTTCATGGCGTTGTTCATCTTGCGGAACATATAGAACAGAAGTACGCCGAGAATGACGAGCATGAGAAGCGTCGGGACGATATTGAGAAGCAGTGCGCCGGTCGAGCCGGTCTCGTACTGCGCCTTTATCGGGGCGTCCGGATGCGCTCTGTTATATGCGATAACGCCGTTGTGTATGTCCTCCTGGAACATACTGACGTTCGGGACGGTGTAGGTATATACCTTGTTGTCGCCCTTGAGCTTGAATTCAAGCGCGCCGCTCGACATATTCAGATCGTATTCCGTGACCTTCTTGTCGTCGAAATACTGCACGACCTGATAATACTCAAGCTTTTCCTTCTTCTGCTGTCTTGCATAGAGGGAAACGCCGGAGATTATAAGGACGGGTATAAGAATATACGGTATCCATGCCAGCGCTTTTCTTACGCCGCTGTTGGTGTCTTTCTTGTTATTTTTCAAACGTCAAATCACTCCTATGACTGCCGAAGTTTTCTTGAATGAGCCGCTCTTACTTCTCATAGACCGAACGGCTGAGCACGCCGAGGAAAGGCACGTTGCGGTACTTCTCGGCATAGTCGAGACCGTAGCCGACAACGAACTCGTCGGGCACTTCCGTTCCCGCATAGTCCGCCTTGAGATCCTTTATCATGCGGCGCTCGGGTTTATCGAGGAAGGTGCATATCTTTATGCTCGCGGGTCTGCGCGCTCTGAGCATCTCGGATATGTAATGGAGGGTCTTGCCGGAATCGAGGATATCCTCGACCAGAAGCAGATCGTAGCCTTCTATAGGTCTGTCAAGGTCTTTGATTATCTTGACTTCGCCGGAGCTTTCGGTTCCCGAGCCGTAGCTCGAAACCGCCATAAAGTCTATCTCACAGGGTATCGTTATCGCCCTCATGAGATCCGCCATGAAAACGACCGAGCCTTTAAGGACGCTGACCATGAGCAGCTTTTTGTCCTTGTAGTCCTCGCTTATCTGCCTGCCGAGGCGGGAGACTATCTCATGTATCTGCTCTTCGCTGAGCAATACTCTCTCTATATCCTCTATCATTGCTTTTCCCTCCGTATTATAAGCACATTTTCAGTGTTTTTTCCGACGCGGCATCGTCTGTCCGCGCCGAATCCCTCAACCCACAGCACACCCGACTCGTCGCGCAGCACTGCGACATCGCAGCGGCTCTCCGGCGGGACATGTGCCTCATTGAAAAGTTTTTTCAGGCTTTTTGTGCATCCGCGCTTTGCAAGGGTCAGTTTATCTCCCGCGCGGCGGCTCCCGACTTGAACTTTTCCATTTATTCTATCACAATCAATGCAATAATCCAACATATCTTTGTGAATTTTTTGTGTATCAAAGAAAACTTTTTTGTTAACCCGACAAATTGAAACGCGCCCGTTATGGCATACGGAACCGTTTATACACTCGGGTTCGACATCTTCGGACCACTCTTCGCTCAGCTTCGCGGGAGTTTCAAAGCGAATAATATCGCCGTCCGAGACGGCAAAAATATCGGGCGACAGCTGAATTTTTCCGCCGCCTTGGAGAATGTTTTCAACGGCGTTTACAGTCCTGAAATCCGCCGACTTCGGGCATACATTTTTAATAGCGCCGAGCAGAGCGCGGCGGCGTATCGCCGGATGAGCCGAAAGCAGGGCTTCGCATGAGAAACCGCCGTCCTTTTTGGCGGACGCCAGAAGCGACTCCGTTTCGCACTCAAGAAAATCCTCATCAAGTGCTGCATTCTGAGAAAAATGCGAGGCGTTCTCTTCAAAAGCGGAGTTTATCTCCTTGAGCGCCGGGACTGCGATATGGCGAATTTTATTGCGGCTGTAATCGAGAGTCAGATTGGTGCTGTCCGTCACGAAATCGAGAGAATTTTCGCGGCAGAACGCTTCTATATCCTCTCTCGTGCAGAATATCAGCGGTCTTATAATATTCCCGCGAACGGGCGGTATGCCGCACAGACCTTTCAGCGACGAGCCGCGCGCGAGATTGAAGAGCATCGTTTCGGCGTTGTCGCTCGCGGTATGGGCGGTTGCGATCTTCGCGTTTTTGTCTATCGATTCAAAAAACTCATAGCGCACTCTGCGCCCGCACTCTTCGCAGGTCTCCCCGCTCTGTTTTGCAAGGGCTGCAACATCGGCGTGAAGGACTTCAAAACGAAGAGAGTTCTTTTCGCAGAAGGAGCGCACATATTCCTCGTCGCGCCGCGCCTCCTCACCGCGCAGCCCGTGGTTGACATGGGCGACGGTCAGGGACAGCGAATACCGCTCGCTTATTTTCATAAGAAAGAGCAGCATTGCCATTGAATCGGCACCGCCCGAGACTGCGGCTATGACCGCAGCTCCCGGGCTGAGCATATTATATTTTTCCACGGCGCTGAGCGCTTTATCAAGCATTCTGAATCTTCTCCACGCCCATGAACAGAGTGTGATCCGCATCCCAGATGAAATCGACGGTCTTTGTCGGACCGTGTCTGTTCTTGGCAACAATGACCTCGACCTCGTTGGCAACGGGCGCGGTGGGCGCGGGCTCATCGTCGCCGTCCGGGTCGTCTTTTTCGTTCTTGTAATATTCCTCGCGGTAGAGCATGAGGACTATATCCGCATCCTGCTCGATAGAGCCCGATTCACGCAGATCGGACAGCTGAGGACGGTGGGATTTTCCCCTGCCCTCGGTGCCTCTGGAGAGCTGGGCGCAGCAGATGACGGGGATATTCAGATCCTTCGCCATGAGCTTGAGGCTTCGGGTTATCTCGGTAACCTCCTGCACGCGGCTTTCGACCTTTGTGCCGGAGCGAATAAGTCCGAGGTAATCTATAATAATACAATCGACATTCTTGAGTCTGCGTGCGCGCGCTTTCATCTCGGCGACGGTTATCGTGCTCGTATCGTCAAAATACAGCTCGCAGTCGTTGAGCGAAGCGGTAGCAAGTCCGAGGCGGGTCCAGTCATCGGTATCGAGCTGACCTGTTCTCATTTTTGTGCTGAGCACGCGCGCTTCGGTGGAGAGCACTCTCTGCGCAAGCTGCTCTTTCGTCATTTCGAGTGAGAAGAAGAGTATCTTTTTCTTCGCTTTAACAGCGACATTCCTCGCAAGGTTCAGAGCGAAGCTCGTTTTACCCATTGCAGGGCGCGCGCCGATAAGTATGAGGTCGGATTTGTTGAGTCCGGCGATAACATCGTCAAGATCCCTGTAGCCCGTCGAGATTCCCTTGAACGCTTCTGCGCCCTCGGAGCTCAATTTTTGCAGGGTATCATAGACCTGATTGACTATTATATCGCTGAGCTTCGACGGGCCTGTGCTCGTCTTGCCCTGGCGGATATCGTATATCCTCTGCTCCGCCGCGTCGAGAAGCATATCCGCGCTGTCAGTCTGGGCGACGGCGTTGTCGATAGTCTCCTGCGAGACGGTGATGAGGGTGCGCATGAAATATTTTTCGCGCACTATTTTTGCATATGACTCGACATTTGAAGTGGTCGGCACGCTCTGAGCGAGCTGGAACAGATAGTTCTTGCCTGCCGCCTCGTCATATGTTCCGTTATTCTTGAGAGTTTCGAGAATAATGAGCGGATCGATCTTGTTGCCGAGCGCATCGAGACTCACCATGACAGAGAAAATCTCTTTGTGCTGCGGGAGATAGAAATACTCCGGGCGAAGATAGATCAGCACCTGCGGCATACAGTTCGGATCCATCAGCACGCATCCGAGCACCGCCTGCTCCGCCTCAAGGCTGAAGGGCATCTGATACCCCTCGGGCAGGGTTAGGTTATTCACATCCACTTTTGTTAGATCCTCCGGTTTTCAGCAATTATTCCTCGCCCACGCTGACATAGACGGTTGCGTTGACGCCGTTATATACCTTCACTTCGGCGCTGAATGTGCCGAAAGACTTGATATCCTCCATGGACACCTTTCTCTTGTCAACCGAGACGCCGAACTGGCGGCTTATCGACTCGGCGACTTCCTTTGCGGTGACGGAGCCGAAGATTTTTCCGCCCTGACCCGCTTTTGCGGTGAGCTTGACGGTCTTGCCGTTTATCTTCGCGGCAACTTCCTTGGCGTTCTTGAGCTCGGTTTCGAGCCTGTACTTCTCCGCGGACTCGCGGTTTTTCAGCTCGTTCATCGCCTGAGCGTTTGCTTCAACGGCGAGCTTTCTCGGGAAGAGAAAGTTTCTCGCGTAGCCGTCGGAAGCGTTGACGAGCTCGCCCTTCTTGCCGAGGCTTTTTACATCCTGAGTGAGAATAACTTTCATTTATATCAATTCCTTTCGGGTTATTTACGGGTGTGATTTTGTGGCGAATTGCAGCATATTGTGATTGGCTCGTGCGAAATTTCATGCCGCTCAGGCGGCATCGGTGCGTCGGGGTCGCCGCACCCTACAAGCCGCACGCCGATGATTTTATTCAAACTTGGCGGGCGGATGATACCCGCCACTACTTATGCATTTATTTATATCAGCGAGCTAACCCCTCAGTCTTGGCTTCGCCAATCCAGCTCCCCTTTCAGGGGCGCCGATGTGAGTTTGCTGCCGGTAATTTTACACCGATTCGCTGGCGGATGATATCAGCTATATTTATCGTCTGAGCGAAGTGAGGTCAATCCCTCAGTCACTTTGTGACAGCTCTCTTTACACAAGGGAGCGGTAAAGAATATCACGAAATCGGGGTTGGCTCTTCGCCGTCGGTGCGGGGATATTTGGCGTCGATCGCTTCGCAGAGCTTCGACTTTGCCTCCTCCATATTCACGCCGGTGAGCTGAGCCGCCGCCATGGTGCGGTGGCCGCCGCCACCGAGATATTCCATGATTATCTGGACATTCAGATCGCCGTAGGAACGCGCCGAGATATTGACGCTGTCCTTTCCGCTGTCGAAGATAACAAACGAGGCTTTTACGCCGCTGACTTCAAGCAGTTCATCCGCCGCCTGGACGCTGAGCAGTCTCGCGTTCTCCGTACCGGGTGCGGTGCAGGCTATGGCACAGCCCCTGTAGATATGCGCGGCGGAGATTATCTCGCTGCGCTTGCGGTTGCTCTCGATTGAGTTCGAGAACAGGCGTTTTACCGCGACGGTATCTGCGCCCTTGCCCTTGAGGAAAGCCGCCGCTTCAAAGGTGCGCACACCTGTTGAGAGGACGAACTCCTTTGTGTCGAGCATTATGCCCGCGAGCATCGCCTGAGCCTCAACGGGAGAAAGCGTCGGCGCGGGGGTTATATAGCGCATGAGCTCCGTGACCATTTCGCAGGTCGACGAAGCGTTGGGGTCATGGAAGAAAATGAGCGCGTCTTTGATATGATCAACCGACTTTCTGTGATGGTCGATAACGACCGTGGCGGACGCCTTTTCATAGAGAGTCGGGAAATCGACAAAGCTGCTCTTGTGGGTATCGACAACGACGAGCAGGGTCTTTCTCGTCATGAGCGCGAGGGCTTCGTTGACATCGATTATCTTGCCGTCCCAGCCGTCAGCTCGGAGCATATCGACAGCGGCGCCGGCAAAGCTGCGGTTTTCATCGAGGGCGATATACGCGTCAATGCCGAGGGCGCGGGTTATCGACGACACGCCGACTGCCGCGCCGAAAGCGTCCATATCCGGGAACGAATGACCCATTATCATCACGCGGTCGCTCGCGCTTATAAGACTCGAAAGAGACGATGCCGCGACGCGGGTCTGGAATTTTGTGACCTTTTAGGCGCGCTTGGAAACGCCGCCGAAGAACTCATACTCGTCCTTCGTCTTGACCGCCGCCTGATCTCCGCCGCGTCCGAGCGCCATATCGAGCGCCTGCTCGGCGGACTTTTCGCAATCGGTTATGGCGACTCCGGTACCGACGCCTATCGAGAGGGTCAGACCGAGCACTCTTTCTTTATATTTATATTCGCGTATCTTGTCGAGAACGCTGAAACGGTCGGCGCGCATCTTCTCGAGCACATCGCTCTGGGCGATTATCATGAACCGCTCCTCGGAGATTTTGCGCATGATGCAGTCATACTGTCCCGTCCAGTTCTCTATCACCTCTTCGACTCCGCCGCGTATCGCCGCGCGCTCGCTGTCCCTGTAATCCGCCTTGATATCCGCGATATCGTCGGTCTGCAGAAGCATTATGATGGGTCTGTTCTTTATGTAAGCGAGCTGAGCGCGCTTCATCTCGCTTACATCGGTGAAATAGAAAACATATTCTTTCCCGCCCTTGAACTTGAACGATGACGGGGTGACTATATAATAGGAATCTTTGATTTTGACTATGGCTGCGCCGTTCGACTCCGCCTGCTCGGGATCGCAGCCGCCGATAAACGGCTGGGCAAGCTTGCGGTCGATGACCGACTCATCCATAAAAGTATGGAAAAAGCTTCTGTTGAAAAGCTCGATTATCCCGTCGCCGTCGCACACGAGCATAGGCATGGGAAAATCGTTGACGGAACCGGCGTCTGTCGCGTCGAGGCTGTGCGACGCCATGTCCCTTAGCTGGCGTTCACGGTTGCGGATGTTAAAGAACTTGACAATCTTATAGACCGAGAACGCGATGAGAAGGACACTACCCACAAGCGCCGCCCACCCGCTGTAGCGGACAGCGACAACAACAATGAACGCAGCCGCCGCAACAAAGGCAGCTATTTCCACTGCGAGCTCTCGCAGGAAATCCTTAAAACTCATTCATCAGACCTCCATAATAACGGGAAGAATCATCGGGCTGCGCTTGGTGCGCTCATACATCAGGTGAGATATCTCGTCCCTGAGGCTTGCCTTGATGCTGTTCCAATCGAAATATCCGCCGTCCGTCTGGGCTTCGATAGCCTCAACGGCGACTTCACGCGCGGCGTTTATAAGCTCCTCGGACTCCTTGACATAGACGAAGCCTCTTGTCACGACATCGGGGCCGGAAACTATCATGCCGCTCTCGCGGTCGATGCAGACGGCGACGATAACGAGACCGTCCTGCGCGAGATGCTTTCTGTCTCTAAGCACGACCGAGCCAACATCGCCGACGCCGTAGCCGTCGACAAACACTCTGCCTGCGGGCACGGTTGACGTACATCTGAGCGCCTTTTTGCTGATCTCGGCGACTCTGCCGTTGTCGGCGATGAGTATATTCTCCTTAGGGATACCCATACTCAGCGCGAGACCGGCGTGTTTTCTCAGGTGCTTGAGCTCGCCGTGAACCGGAATGAAATATTTCGGCTTGACGATGCCCATTATCATTTTCAGCTCCTCCTGGCAGGCGTGACCGGAGACATGGACTTCGTACATCTTCTCATATACGACATCCGCGCCGAGCTTCATCAGCTCGTTGACGACACGGCTGACGGTCTTTTCGTTGCCGGGAATCGGAGTTGCGGAAATTATAACATAATCGTTGGGGTGAATCTCGACCTTACGGTGATCCGAAAACGCCATGCGGGTCAGGGCGCTCATAGGTTCGCCCTGGCTGCCCGTGGTGATGATAACGAGCTTATCGGCGGGATAGCGGTTTATCATATTGATATCGATAACTATCCCCTCGGGTATATTGAGATAGCCGAGCTCCGCCGAGATGCTCACGACATTTTCGAGGCTTCTGCCGACGAGCGCGACCTTGCGTCCGAGGCTCGCCGCAACATTCATTATCTGCTGCACGCGGTGGATATTGGAAGAGAATGTTGCAACTATTATGCGGTTATTGCCCGCCTTGCGGAAGAGGGTCTCGAACGATTCGCCGACCTTTCTCTCGCTCTCGGTGAAGCCGGGACGCTCGGCGTTGGTGGAGTCGGACATAAGGCAGAGGACTCCCTCCTGCCCTATCTCGGCGAGTCTGCCGAGATCCATCATGCCGCCGTCGATAGGCGTTGTATCGATTTTGAAGTCGCCCGTGTGGACGATAGTGCCGCCCTCGCAGCGGATAGCGAGTCCGAGTGCGTCGGGTATGGAATGGTTGACATGGATAGCCTCAACGGTAAAGCCGCCGAGGGTTATCACATCGCCGGGCTTGATGACATTGAGTGATGCGGAATTGAGCAGTCCGTGCTCGCGAAGCTTCCCCTGAATGAGTCCGACAGTGAGCTTCGTGCCGTAGACGGGCACATTGAGAACCTTGAGAAGATAAGGCAGACCGCCGATATGATCCTCATGTCCGTGAGTTATGACTATTCCGCGTATCCTGTCCGCGTTGCGCTCGACATAGGTGAAATCGGGAAGCACGAGATCGACTCCGAGCATATCCTGATCCGGGAATGCAAGTCCGCAATCGACAAGGAACATATCCTCGCCGTATTCAAACAGTGTCATATTCTTGCCCACTTCATTCAGGCCGCCTAAAAACGACACTTTTATAGGCTTGGGCTCAGCCTTCGATTTGCCCGGTGCGGGCTTAATTTTGCCGTAACTGCGGTAGCTGCGCCTGCCCGCAGTCTTCTTTGCGGGCGCAGACGCTGCGCCGGTTTCTTTTGCTTTTGGCATAGAAATCTCCTTTTCTGTTAAAATTTTGATGTAAGTAGAACCCCGACCGGTCAAGGTGCGGGAATTAAAGCCTTGTCTGTTAAAAACGCGATGATATTTTCAGCATGGATACAAGACAAATTTCGGGTAGTTAAGACATATGCGTGCAGTCATAATACAAAAATATCCCTATTGTTAATTTTACTATGATTGGATAAAACTGTCAAGTGCGTTGCACCCGATAGGGACAAATCGGTAAATACAATTTAAGCCACACGCGATGCAATAAAATTATGCGCAGCCTACAAAAATACACATCGGCAAAAGGTGTTGCAATCACTTTGCGCCGGATGAGATGAACGCCTGCGCTTCGGCGCAGAGCTCGCGCGCGGTCTCCTCGTCAAAGCTCTGCGCAGTCAGGCGGAATTGCCCGTTTCCGAGCGGTGAAATATGCGTTTTTCCGCGCTTTTCGACAAGCACGAAGCCGTTCGCCCCGTCGCGTCCGAATGAGAAGTTCTCACCCTCGAACTCGTCGAGATAGTCGGGCGGCAGCTCAAGCTGCGCTGTGGTGCTGTAGACAAACAGCGGCGGCAAAAGAGAATAGAGCTCGGGAAAGGTCATATTCTTCTCTTCTAAAATACAGGTGAGCTTCGCCGCGGTGAACAGCGCGTCGCGCGACCAGAACTGGCGCGCTGCGAGACGGCGTGCGACATTGTCCGAGCCGTCCGACGGGGCAGAGAGATAGCGATAAGCCGTCCTGCCGTAGCTGCGCGCGAGGTCATCGAGAAATGCGGGAGAATCATAAGGGACGGAGATATCCCGCCCGCTCTCGAGTTCGTACATTCCGCAGATGGCGATTAGCTTGACAAACGGCACAACTCCGGTCTTTTCAGTATATGCGCTAAGGCTCGTACCCCTGCGGTTTATTCTGAGGGTCAGCGTGCGCTCGTTCAAGGTGGTGCGCATACAGTCGTTTATGAGCGCTGATATCGTCGGGTCGGAACTGAGTATCGCGCAGTCGGATACGCCGTAAGGCACATGGTGCATCAGCTCGTCGCGGTAGAGCATACCCATGGCGGACATATCAAAGAGTCGCCCGCACGACGGCGCAGGAGATAAATCGGTCTCCATGAAATCCGCCGCCTTTCTGCCGAGCGCCGCGGACACGCTCAGCCCGTTTTCGCCGAAGATGCTGACCGTCCCCTCCCCGGCGCAGACGAACACGCCCGCATTGAGCGACGAGAACGGCACTAAAAAAGATAGCTGGGATTCAAAGGACGCGCCGAACGACCACGCATTGACGCCGGAAACACGCAGTCCCGCGCACACGGCATCGGCGCAGGCGCGGGAATATTCGTCGTTCCGGCAGGCGACGCCTACTCTGCCGCGCCCAAAAGCCGCACCGACTGCCGCGCCCGCTCTCGCGCAGTCGGACGCAGTGAGCCCCTGCGCACGTTTTATAAAAGCCGCCGAGTCCGCATCGTAGCTGTACATGATAACCCCTCCGAAGATATGATATTCCTATTATTGCCTGCCGGGAGCGGTTTTAAGCCGAAGTTTCACACATTTATAAATGTGCGGCGGGGCGGCAAAATCACCTTGTTTTTGACCCGACTTAGTGATAGAATTAATTAAAATAACACAACGGAGTAAAATATGAGCGAACTGAAAAAAGTTGAGATATTCACCGACGGCGCGTGTTCGGGCAATCCCGGACCCGGCGGCTGGGGCGCCGTTCTGCGCTATGGCGAGCACGAGGCGGAGATGTCCGGCGGCGACGCGAACACGACGAACAACCGCATGGAGCTCACGGCGGTCATAAGCGCGGTCGAGAGGCTCAAGGAGCCCTGCGATATAAAAATATACACCGACTCGCAGTATGTTGCGAACGCGTTTTTAAAAGGCTGGATATGGAACTGGAAGAGGAACGGGTGGAAAAAATCCGACAAGAAGCCTGTTTTGAATCCCGAGCTGTGGGAGCGGCTGCTCAAGGCGCTTTCAAAGCACGAATATGAGTTCATATGGGTCAAAGGACACGCGGGGCACCCCGAGAACGAGCGGTGCGACAGGCTCGCGGTAGCCCAGAGCGAAAAATATGCAAAGAAGTGAACTGAAAATGAAAAATGTCGCGATAATACTTCAGGATCTGCGAAGCGGCGGAAGCGAGCGGTTTGCGAGCAGGCTGTCGCATCTGCTGAGCGAAAAATTCAATGTCTATGTCCTGGTCTTTGACGCGAGCGAAAAGCGATTCGACTGTGCGGGCGAATTCGTTGATTTAAAATTACCCGCAGGCAAAGGCACGGCACAGCGTGCTGTTATTATGCTCAAGCGCGCCGCGGCGATAAAAAAATTTGTCAAAGAGCATGATATATGCACTGCGTATTCGTTCACTCACGCGCCGAACGAAGCGCTCGCGCTCTCGGGCGCGAAGTGCGTGAAATATATCTCCTGCCGCGACTATGTGCGGCTCATAAAGAGCTCGAAGCTCTATTCATTCGCACTGCGGCACGGATGCAATGTTCTCTTCAATGCCCTCGAAATGCAGAAAAAATGCGAAGAGATGTTCCCGGGAAACGAAGATAAGCTTTTCACGGCATATAATATCATCGACTGCGAAAAAGCCCGCGAGGACGCAAAAGAAGAACTCGACGAAGAATACAAAGAATTCTATGACACGCACAGAGTTATAGCTTTCTCTTCGAGATTCGTTGATCAGAAATGCCAGTGGGATATGCTAAAAAGCTTTGAGCTGCTGAAAAAAGATATCCCCGATGCGGGGCTGATATTCCTCGGGTGCCGCGGCGAATACGAAAACGCCGTTCGCGAGATGGCGAAAAAGAGCGAATATTCAGGCGACATAGTCTTTGCGGGATTCCAAAAGAATGTGTTCAAATTTGTATCCCGCGCGGATGTTTTTGCGATGACATCTTATTACGAAGGCTTCCCGAACGTCATTGTTGAGGCGTTGGCGGTCGGCACTCCGGCGGTCAGCACGGACTGCACATCGGGGCCTGCCGAGGTTCTCGCGCCCGGTCGCCCGTTTCTGCCGCACTGCGACAAGATGACAAAAGTCGATTGCGGAATTCTCTGCCCCGTCATGTCCGAGAGCCCGGACTTTGACTACGGCAACATAAACGACGCCCACCGCGAATACGCGAAAGCGCTCAAAACACTGCTGACGGACGGCGAACTTCGCGCCCGTCTTTCGGAAAACGGAAAAAAGCGCGCAGACGAGCTGAGCGCAGAAAATATGAAGCAGGTCTATTTCGACCTGACCGACAACTGATTCGGAGGTAACAACAATGAGCAGATATCTTATAGTCGGCGCGGGGCGCAGCGGAATCAACGCCGCGCAGCTGCTTATCAAAGTCGGCGAGGATTTTATAATCTACGACGGCAACGAGAATTTCGACACTGCGGCGGCGTGCGAAAAAATAGGCAGGGATAATATAGAATTTATCCTCGGCGATTTTTCGGGCTTCGATTTTTCGCGCGTTGACATTTGCGTAGTAAGCCCCGGCGTATCGCTTGAAACGCCGATAATGAAAGCCGTCAAAGAGCATAATATACCAATCTGGGGCGAGGTCGAGCTTGCCTACAGGCACGACAAGGGCACGGTTATCGGCATAACAGGCACAAACGGCAAGACCACGACAACTTCGCTCACCTATGACATAATGAAGCGCCACGTAAAAAAGGCTCTGCTCGTCGGCAACATCGAGATTCCCTACACCGGATACGCGCTCGAGAGCGACAAGGACAGCGTGACAGTCGCGGAGATAAGCAGCTTTCAGCTTGAAACTATGGTGACCTTCAAGCCGCATGTCACGGCTATTCTCAACATTACGCCCGACCATCTTGACAGGCACAAGACGCTCGAAAACTACATCGCGATAAAAGAATCGATAACCAAGAATCAGGACGAGAACGACTTCTGCGTGCTCAACTACAACGACCCGGTTCTGCGCGAATTCGGCAAGACCCCGCGCTGCAAAGTAATATTCTTCAGCTCTTCGGAAGAGCT
>ULTB01040418.1_pt1 | contig 33554 bp, 27 predicted proteins | sample 1957251 | NCBI WGS metagenome assembly ULTB01 (sample SAMEA4835724, study PRJEB28245) | human gut metagenome | biome: gut microbiome; material: fecal sample | place: Denmark | collected 2008
TGTCGATAACCAACAGGTGCGTCTGACCAAAGGCGGTGATATCTGATGTCAAACAACGAAAAACATCATGCCAACTGGGCAGAATGGGCTATTAACCATCGCCAGTTAGTTTACTTCTTCGCTGTGCTTGTGCTGATTATGGGTATGTTTTCCTTTAAATCGCTCGGCCGCAGCGAGGACCCCAGCTTTGCCGTCAAGCAGATGGTAGTATCCGCAGCCTGGCCCGGTGCCAGCGCCAAGGATGTCGAGATGCATCTGACCAATACGTTGGAAAAGCAGATTCAAAGTCTGCCGCAGGTTAAGAAAATCACCAGCTATTCGCGCCCCGGCGTCTGCGTTATTACGGTAGCGCTCAAGGATGAGGTTGCCGGCAACACGGTACGTCAGCGCTGGCTGGAGCTGCGCAACATCGTCAACGACGGCAAGAAAGAGCTGCCTTCAGGCACCGTAGGTCCCTTTTATAACGACCGTTTTGATGATGTTTACGGCAATATCTACGCAATTACCGGTGACGGCTTCACCTATGAGGATATGCGTAAATACGCCGAAAAAATCAAGCTGGACTTCTTCAGCGTGCCTGATGTCAAAAAGGTTGAGCTGGTAGGCGTGCAGCCGGAGAAAATCTTCGTGCAGATGCAAACCGCCAAGCTATCGCAGCTTGGCCTGGATATCAACAGTATTGCCAACACTATCAAAGCACAGACCTCTGTCAATGCCAGCGGTATGATTGAGGCCGACACAGCCAACTCCTACCTGCGCATTACCGGCAGTCCCGACAGCGTGGAAAATATTGCTGCCATCCCCATCAATGCCAACGGCCGTGTCTTTCGCCTGGGCGATATCGCAACCATCACCCGCGGTTATGCAGACCCGCCGGAAACAATGATGTACTATAACGGCAAGCCGGCAGTCGGCATTGCACTTTCTATGGAGGACGGCGGCGATAATATCAAGCTCGGCGAAAATCTGGCCAAGGAAATCGTCCGCATCCAAAAGGAGCTGCCGCTCGGACTGGAGCTTAATCAGGTTGCCAACCAGCCTGAGGTTGTAAAGAAATCCATCAGCGAATTCTCCGAAAGCCTTTACGAGGCAATTATCATCGTGCTGGTAGTCAGCCTGATGACGCTCGGACGCCGCAGCGGTTACGTAATTTCCTGCTGCATCCCGCTGATTTTGTTAGGCTCCTTCTGCGCCATGTTCGCTTTGGGCATCGATTTGCATAAGGTATCCCTGGGCGCACTGGTTGTTTCTCTGGGTATGCTCGTCGATGACGCCATCGTTGTCGTTGAGCTCATGGAGGTAAAAATGTCCGAAGGCATGCCACGTAAGGAAGCAGCCTCCTATGCCTTCAAAACCTGCGCCTGGCCGCTTTTGACAGGCACCACCATTACCTGCCTCGGCTTCATGCCGATTGCCTTCTCCAAGGCCAGCGCTTCGGAATTTGCCTACAGCCTTTTCCCGGTTATGACCGTAACCCTGATGCTGTCCTGGCTTGTTTCCGCAACCTTGGCACCGGTATTAGGCTATGAATGGATACGTCCTACCGTTATCAAGCAGAAATCTTATGACAACAGCTTCTACCGCGCCTTCCGCAAGCTGCTGCACTGGGCATTGGGACACCGCATTACGGTTATCGGCATTACTCTGGCGATGCTGGGCCTGTCCATGTTCATGCTGCGCTTCGTCAGCCAGGAATTCTTCCCTGCCTCCGTACGTCCGGAGCTGTTAGTAGAGCTTAATATGCCTGAGGGCAGTTCGATAAAAACTACAGATGCCGCAGCGCGCAAGCTGACGAATCTGATTAAGGACGATAAAGAATTAGACCACGTTTCCACATACGTAGGCGAAAGCGCACCGCGCTTTGTGCTGGTAATCGACCCGGTACAGCCGCGTGATAACTATGCACAGCTCGTAGTTGTTGCCAAAAGCGTTGAGGACCGCAAAAAACTGGAGAAGCGCATCAGCGAGCTTGCTGCCGAGCATTTGCCGGAGGCTATCGTCTACTCCCGCTCGATTCCGCTCGGTCCGCCTGCTCCCTATCCTGTTATGATCCGCGTCAGCGGCAACAACGACGCGCAGGTTAAGGAATATGCGCAGAAGGTGCGCAAGGTGATGGCCGCCAACCCCTATGTCAACATGACACGTCTTGACTGGTTGGAGCAGACCAACGCCGTTAAGCTGAAGGTCGACAATGACAAGCTGCTGCAAATGGGGCTCACACGTCAGACTGTGGCCAACGCTCTGCAGGCACAGGTATCCGGTTATACCGTGGCAACCTATCTGGAGGGCGACCAGCAGATTGGTATCGTTTTCCGCCTGCAGCCTGACCAGCGTGCAGATATTTCACAGCTGGAAACTATTTCCATTCCTACGAGCAAGGGCGCTGTGCCGCTGTCACAAATTGCGCATCTTGACTACACCAGCGAGGACAATATCATCTGGCGCCGCAACCTGCGTCCTACGATTACCGTCAACGGCGGTATTGTTGACGGCGTTACCGGCAACGATGTTACCAAGCAGGTGTATAAGGAGCTAGAGCCGTTGCGCAAGGAGCTGCCTGCCGGCATGAGCATCGAGGTCGGCGGTTCGCTGGAGGACAGCAACGATACATTGAATTATCTGATGAAGCCTATACCGCTGATGCTGCTGCTGATTGTCGTTCTGATTATGCTGCAGATGCAGGATATCCGCAAGCTACTGGTTATTATGCTGACGGCGCCCATGGGAATAATCGGCGTTATCTTCGGCCTGCTGCTGTTTAATTCCGCTTTGGGCTTTATGGCGGAGCTGGGTATTCTGGCGCTCACCGGTACGATTATTCGTAACAGTATGGTGCTGGTTGACCAGATTCAGCAGCACCTTGATGCCGGGATGGAGCCTGCCAAGGCAATTACGGAATCGGCGATTGTGCGTTTCCGTCCGATTATGCTGGCAGCCTTCACTACGGTACTGGGATTGATTCCGATGTTCGCCAGCCAGTTCTGGAATGCAATGGCTGTGGCTATTGCCTGCGGCCTGACCGGAGCAACGCTGCTGACGCTGGTGGTACTGCCGGTGCTGTATGCGATTGTGTTTAAGGTTAAAGCAGAATAGAGCTGAGATTGGTTTATAAGAAATTACTAAAACCCATGTCCCGCCGAAATCGGCAGGACATGGGTTTTCTGTGTTCTCAGTGCATGCTTTAAGCGCGTGCGCTATTTTATTATCTTCTGCAGTATGCCTGCATCTGCTCCAGCAGGAAGTCAGCTCCCTTTTCGCCCATAAACGGCATGTGCGTAGCCACAGCGCTGTTCATAAATGGTGCGCTGATAAGCACCTTCATATTATCTGCATCAGCCTGCAACAGTGCCACATAATCTGCCAAAATAAGCGTATCATGCAAGCCACGGATTACCTGCAGCCAGTCGCTTTCCTCAGCGTAGGCTTCCACATCTGCCGCTGGCTCCGCAATCGCCTTCAGGCTGTGCGCACACATTTTGTGCAGTACAGTGATGCCGCCCTGCTCCAGAAAGGCACTCACGCCCTGTACCAAATCATAATCGCCCTTAACTACAGCCTTCTTTGGCTTGTTGTTACCCATCATAGTGAAAAGACTGAGTCTGGAAAGGCTCTTTTCCTTTGTTTGCAGGCGTAGCAGTACCATAGAATCAGGCTCCCTGCCTACCGCTTCTCCAACCTGCGCCAAAAAGCTCAGCGTACCGTTGTAACCGTAGGGAACAGCGTAAACATACGGCGTGCCGAATTTTTCCTGCAGATATTTGGCAGCCGCAAGACCTTCGTTGCCCAGCACAATATTCACCTGTGCCAGGCCCATATCCTCCAGCTCCTCCACGCTCGTGTCGCAGCAAAGGCAGGCATTACAGCGCAGTCCCAGCGCTTCATCCAGCAGGCTTTTTACCTCCCAGATATCGCTTTCCATGCGATAACGCCACACAGAGGCGCCAATAATATTATACACGCCTTTTTCTGCTGCAACGCCCTTTTTCGGCAGATTGCGCACGAGCAGCTTATATGTTTCTGCCAAGCCGATACTGTAATCACCGCGGAAGCCTCCCTGTTCAAAGGCTACCAGCTTGGCCTTAACCTCATTTTGCATATAGCGGCACACGCCCTTGATGTCAGTTCCGATGACGGCAGTCACGGAAGAGGCTACGACGAAGATAACCTTCGGCGCATAGCTTTTATCCAATTCAACGATGGCATCCTCCAGGCGTGTTACGTCACCCATTACAACATCATCCTCGCTCATATGCGTAGTGAACATGCGGTTTTGAAAGCGCAGGCCCAAGCCGCCGTATAAGCCCATGCTGTAATGCGTAGTACCCGCAGGGCCGTATTCCAGCACAATAGCTCCCTGTACCGCCAGAAGGCTCCAGATAATTCCCATTCTGTCCGACGGTGTCGGTAAAAATCTTACTAAGCTCACAGGCCAGCCTCCTTTCTGAATACTTTGGCATCAGCCACAGTCTGCTGCAAAATTTTCAGCAGGAAGGTGTTGCATTCAAAGCCCAGCATTTTTCCTGCCGGGTCGCTGTGCAGCTGCGCAATTCCCTTGCGGCGCAAACGTTCACCAAATTCATGTCCTATGTAAATCCACGGATGCAGTACATCATAAACATATTGCAGCGGTGCTATATTAGCAGCCTTGCAGACATACGGGTCGGTAGTCGCCAGAATGCCTTTGATATCCTCAAAATGCTCTTGGCGCAGCTTGTTGCTCTGAATCAGCTGCGGCACAAGGCCTAAACGGCACAGATAGCTGTTAAGCTCAAAGCAGTCGTACTGCGTATTGCCGAAAATATACGGCACCCCCTGCACAACAGGCATTGTTTTCTGCTCCAACGCCTTGCATTCGTCGAATTTCGCACTGACCTCCGCAGGCAGCGACAGCTCCAGATAAGCAAACAGATGCTGATAGGCCTGCAGAATCTTTTCCGGTGCGGCAAAGCGGTTGAAGTAAACATAAGGAATGTTATACTGCTCCTGCATAGCCTGCGCCAACGGCAGTGCAATATCATTGACAACAATATTGATCTTTGCCGCCGGAGCATGACGAATATCATCACTTGTGCAGCCGCTTGGCAGCTGTACGCCGATTTTCACGCCGGACTTTTGCAGCAGTGCATAGAGCTCCGTATCCGCAAAATCACCGAAGCGCTGTCCCAAAACATTCACGCTGCCATCGCACTCCTGCGGCTGCATAATGCTTTGGCAGGCTGTAATCGCACGTTCGAAGCCGGGGAAATGATCCTCACATTTAAAGTGCTCGGTATGCACCGCCATCACAGGAATGCTGTACTGCTTTGTCAGCTCCTCGGCAATCGCATCATAATCATCACCGATGACCTCAATGACGCAGGTAGTCACAAGCATAACGCACTTAGGCCTATACTCCGCTACAATCTCCTTAAACGCCTTAAACATGCTTTCCGCACTGCCAAAGGTTACATCATGGCTGTTCAATACTACCGAAACGCAACGTCCGTTAATGCCACCGTAGCGGTCGCTGAGAGTCAGGCTTTTAGTATAATAGCTGCATTCATCCGTACCTACGATAACCAGCAGGCAGTCCTTAATACCGCCTGCAATCATAGCAGCGCCCATCAGAGGGCAGTGGGTACCGGGAAAAAGCGCTGTCGTCAGTTGTGGAATGTCCTTAATAGTCTGCACCTTGCTCAAACGGTTCAGACGTCCTAAAAGCTCGTTGCCGTCCATTCCTGCAGCCTGCTGCGGCCCGCTCAGTTTTTCCTGCAGCTTGCGCCTTGCCTTTTCTTGTAAATCCATCTTTTTCTCCTATTCCTCTTCGTCCACGCTGAGCTCCAGAACACGCTCGGCCAGCTCATTATATACCTGTACCATTGGGGAGTCCTTCACGCATTCGCTGACGGTACCTCCCTGATTTTCGGCAATCTGGATATCCCCGTTGCGCGGAACATACTTCACAACCTCGGTGCCGATTTCCTCCGCAGCCTTTGCTACAAGCTCCTGCTCGTTTTCGATATTCTTGGCGTTAAGTATAATGCCCTTCAGGCGTGCATAACCGCGACGGCCGAAGTTTTTGATTGCCTGGGCGATGTTGCTTGCTGCGTAGAGGGCCATCATTTCGCCGGAGGATACAATGAATACCTCGCGTGCGTAGCCGCCGCGAATCGGCATAGCAAAGCCGCCGCAGACTACGTCACCCAATACGTCATAGATAACGATGTCAGGCTTATAGGTTTCAAAGGCCTCCAACTCTGCCAGCTTTTCAAAGGCAGAAATAATACCGCGGCCTGCGCAGCCGATGCCCGGAGTAGGTCCGCCGGCCTCTACGCACAGTACGCCGCCAAAGCCTTCAAAAACAATATCTTCCAGCTTCAAGGACTCTCCCTTTTCCTTTAATTGCTCCAATACTGTCGGAATGCGTTTGCCCTCCATAAGGTTTTTTGTGCTGTCACTCTTCGGGTCACAGCCTACCTGCATAACCTTGTAGCCCTTTAAGGCCAGTGCTGCCGATAAATTGGAGGTGGTGGTGGATTTGCCGATACCGCCCTTACCGTAAATTGCAATTTTTCTCATAACCTTCTCCTTTTATGTTTTGTAATAGTTGGGAAATGTTTTGAACATAAACTTTCCCCATACCATATATTTCCATATTCTAAAAAACAAGCAGGAACTATTTTTCGTAGTTCACTGCTTGTTTTTTTATTATAGGGTTGTGCGCATAATACGTTTTAATTCTTCCAGATTTTTCATCACATACTGACTGGAGCAATGCATATATTTCATAGGCACAATAACAACCTTGCCGGTTTGCACGGCTGAAACAGTCTGATAGCTGGGATCATTTAAAATTTCTTCCTTGCGTATCTCTGCATTTTTGTGTTGTCCGCCAAAGGACCAGTCCAACACTATTATTCTTTGGGGATTCATAGCAATAATCTGTTCCTTGCTAAGATAGGAGGACTGCGGAAAATCGTACTTTGCAGCCAGATTTTCAATATTACATGCTTCGCAGATGCTGGCAGGCATCGAGCCCTTTTGACCGATACCGCCGTTAGGATGAATCAGCAGAACACTTTCGATTTTCTGTCCACCGGCAGAAGCCTTAAGATATGCGGCAACCTTTTCTGCCAGGCTGTCGGCAGCAGCCTTAGTATCTGCTACCTCACCCACAATTTTAATGTAATCCGGAATTTCCTGTATAGTCTTGGGCTGACGCAAGACACAGGTCTTGATGCCGACACTGTCAAGAGTGTCCGCCAGCTCGTTAGCTCTGCCGTCAGTCAGAATAACAAGATCCGGTTTAAATTTCATAATCTGCTCAGGATTATTTTCGCATACAGGTATGCCATTCAGCTTTTCGTAGCAGTTCGACAAATCCTCTTCCCTTGCCCACATATCCGTAGCAATTATCCGTTCTGTCGGTATAAGGTCCGTCAAAATATCTGTAGCGCTGTAATTTAAGCAAACTATTCTTTTAGGTGCTGATGCAAAGGTTATCTTTTTGCCTCTGGCATCAACAACAGTATAACCGCTGCCCTGCTCCTGCGAGGACAAGGACTCCTTGCCACAACCGGTGACTAACAATAAGGACAATGCCATTATTACCAGAAACAGCTTTTTCATTGTTCACCTTCAAAGCATTTTATTAAAATGTTCTTTCATAAGTAATGAACCAGTCACGGTACGGCAGCAGGCAGCCTCTGGAAGCAGCCATCTCTTCGGTTCTGTTCAGAATGTTGTTGACAGCAAATTTCACGCTGTTTTCTTTATCGAACTGATAGGTAGCATTAAAGCTCAGATATTGCTTGATGCCATTGCCGGAATACGGTGCGTAAGACAGATAACGCATAGCAGCATATTGATGTAACAGATTGGTTGCCAGCTTGCCGTTTTTATAGCCTAAAACGCTGTTAATCAGCAGCTTATCATCGCAGTTTCTGAAATCGGCACCCGGTTTATCAATCTGCTTAGGATCGGAATATGCAACAGAGGTCTTGAAGCTCCAGTGGTCGCTCAAAACGCCTTCATAGGAAACCTCTAAGCCGGTGTTTTTGAATTTATTGGCATTGACAACCATGCTGTGGTCATCGTCGATTTTCTGCGTAAAGATTCTGTTGCTGATATCCAAATGGTACAAAGAAACCTTTAAGAATTCACGCGGAGACAACAGCTTCTTCCAGCCGATTTCATAGTTCCAGCCGGTTTCGGGGCCAAGGTTATCATTGAAAATCATAGAATCGCTGTCAGAATATTGGTCGCCGATAGTAGGCATACGGAAGGATTTGTTGACGTTCAGGAATACGGTATCCTTATTGTTAAGCTTGTGCAGTAATTGTAAGGACGGCAGGAATTCATTCTTCATGTCGTCATACATTACTTCACGGCCGCCGAAGGATAAGGTGGTTTTGTCTGTCATGTTGTCAACAGCCTGAATATATACAGCCTTTCTGTGACGTTTAATCATATCCAGACCGAAGGAGGTCCCCTTAACGTTGCCATGAGAATCTGCTTCCAAAGCCATTTCTGCACCGGTAGTAATGTTAAACTTGCCGATATCGAAATTATATTTAGCGTCTACGCCATAGTTCCAGCTGGTTCTGCGCAGGGAACTCTTGGGCATCAGCTCATAAGCTGCGTTATAAGCATTGTTTTTGTATTTACGTTTCTGACCGAAGACGGTAACATCCAAACCTTTATTATTATATGCTACATTCAGGTCATGGAATAAAATATTTGTTTCATTAGAGCCGGTCTTCTTTAAGGCTTTAAACTTATCGTAATTATTCTGATTATCAGTTAGCATATATCTCATAGATAAGTTATCATTAGGCTTATATTTTAACATAACACTGTTTTTCTCCATCCACTTGCCTTGAGATGTTTTCTTAGCAGTGTACCAGTTGCGTTCCGCAATTCTGTCATGTGTATATGCCATACCGAATTTATCTTCGCTTACATTCAAGGTAGCCAGACGCTTGCCTCTGCTGCCGTAGCCTGCACTTGCGGAAATTTGCGGAGTCTGCTTGGTAACAATATTGATAACACCGGTCAAGGTATCGGTGCCGTAGAGAACTGCGCCGGTACCGCGAATAATCTCGATTCTTTCAACAGCATTAACCGGGATAGCGTCCAGGTTACCAAAGCCCTGCATATTTAACGGAACACCGTCAACCAGGATAGTCGGATTACGGCTTGCGCCGGTCAGACCTCTCATGCCAAAGGTAGAACCAACACCGGTTGGTTGAGCTGCAATTGCGCCCGCAGCATATTCCAGTACTTCCTGTACGTTGCTGCCGTTGTAGTTTTTAATATCCTCCGCAGTGAAAATTTCAGTAGTAGCGGGAGTATTCAGCTCCTGCTTAATTTTCTCCTGAGAAGCTGTTACAACAATTTCGTCCAAATTATATTGATCCAGCTTTTCTGCTGCAAAGCTTACGCTTTGAGGCAAAATTCCAAAAATCATGAATAAAGCGGCAACTTTTTTCTGTTCATTTTTAACATAAAAATACAATACCTCCTAACAACTTCATCAAACACTCATACACTCACCTAATGCTTATACTCTAGCATTATTATGTCGTTTATGTTATGATGATACAGTATACTCCATATAGTAACTATAATGTCAATAGGAGAGATTTTCAAATGATAGACAAAAGCAATTTCTTTTACGCAAGTGACTTGGCGCAATTATATAACATATCAAAACAGACGCTGATTTTCTACGATAAAAAGGATTTGTTTAAGCCTGATTATGTAGATTCGAACGGTTATCGCATGTACTCGCTGAAGCAGTTTTTCATCTTGGGAATTATTTTGGATTTGAAAACAATGGGCTTCCACCTTAACGATATAAAGAATTTTTTGGAGCACCGCACTCCTGACGATACTCTTTCTCTGCTCAACAAACAATTACATAAATTGACAAAACAAATAGAACTGACTAGTAAATTATGCGATAACATAAAATCTAAAATAAATACCATAAATGTCTACAATGATTGCAAACTGAACGAAATTACCTTGTCCTATAGAGAAGAGGAATATTTTTTGGTAAGCGAGGATATTCTGCTTTCTTTACCGCAAAAGGAACGTTTTTTAGCTGCTGCCACCCTGCTGAATTCGGCTGTCGACCAAAACGGGCTTAAAGAATATAGTATCAGCGGTTTTATTTTTAATGAAACAATTACCGATTTTTCTCCGAAATCCTACAAAGTTTTCTGCAAGACTAATAAAAAACGGCACAATTACATAAAGCCTTACGGCCTGTATCTGCAAATCTACGTTAATACCAATTTTGCCGATGCAGTTAATACGGCCAAACCACTTTTAACTAATTTTTGCAAAGCACTGAATTTAAAAACCAATAACATTATTTATATCAAAACATTAAGAAATTACTGGTCAACCGATTCGCATGACAACTTCATTTCTAAAATAGAAGTACCCGTATTATAACCGGATTATAGTAAGTATAATGTTCGCATGAAAAGTTCCCTCCCTTGACATTCCCCTGTATTTCAAGTACACTTAAACTAAGTTCTTCAAAACCGCAAGTAATCATAAGCATCCGGCTCATTTACCTGCGGACAATTAAATAAGCAGTATATCCTGCAGATGCATCTTTTCTGCAGAAGCTTAAGCAAGGCCATTTATCTGGTACATTCTAAGAGTAGTACGAACTGACGATTTTTAATCGTCATGGTACTGCTCTTTTTTTGTTTTTGCGCTGCTTATGTATTTTTTATTGCATCTGTGTTAAAATGAAAGGAGAGAAACCATGCAAGACCTGCTAACAAAATTTGAGAACCTGACGATTCAAAGTGACTTCATCTTCAAAAAGGTTATGTCGCGCAAGCGCATTTGCAAGCATCTGTTGGAGGAGCTGCTGCAGATTGAGATTGCCGACATCAACTATCTGGAGGCAGAAAAGACGCTTGAACCTGAGTACACCAGTCGCGGCATCCGCCTTGATATCATCGTAGCGGATGATAAAAACACGCATTATAATCTGGAGATGCAGGTGAAAAACAATAAAAATCCCGATACGGACACCTACGTTCTGCCCAAGCGCTCCCGCTATTATCAGGCGCTGCTTGATATTGATTTGCTGCAGAAGGGACAGCCGTATGACCTGCTGCCACCGACATTTATCATTTTTATCTGCGTTTTTGATTTCTTTGAAAAGGGTAATTATGTCTATACCTTTAAAAAATGTTGTCTGGAAAATCGGGAGTTGGAGCTTCCTGATGAAGCGACAACCATGATTTTAAACACAAAAGGTACGCATGGCGATATTTCTAAAGACATCAAAAGCTTTTACGATTATGTAAACAACCATATTGTAACTACTGATTTCACTAAACAGATTGACGATGAAATCAGCTATCTCAAATTAGATACGAAAGTGAGGCGGGAATTTATGCTTATGGAAGCGCGTTTGTTAGATGAACGGCGTGAAGGTATTGCTGAAGGCGAAGCAAATGCCAATATCGCTACTGCTAAGCGCATGTTGGCTAAGGGATGCTATTCTCTCGAGGTCATCGCTGAGCTTACAAATTTATCTCTCGCTGATGTGGAAAAGCTGAAGGAAGACGCTTAACCACTCTAATACTGATTTCACTAAACAGATTGACGATGAAATCAGCTATCTCAAATTAGATACGAAAGTGAGGCGAGAATTTATGCTTATGGAAGCACGTTTGTTAGATGAAAGACGTGAAGGCGAAGCTGTGGGTATTGCCAAAGGCAAAGAAATCGGCCTTGTTGAAGGTGAAGCTATCGGTCTTGCTAAAGAGAAACTCGCTACTGCTAAGCGCATGCTGGCCAAAGGCTGCTATTCTCTCGAGGTTATCGCTGAGCTTACAAATTTATCTTTCGCTGATGTAGAGAAGCTAAAGGAAGAGGCTTAAGCACGTAAAGCAACCCTACTACGAAAAATTAAACCCAAACTCAAAAACCCATGTCCCGCCGAAATCGGCAAGACATGGGTTTTCTGTATTCTCAGTGCACACTTTAAGAGCGTGCGCTATTTTTATTTTATTATCTTCTGCAGTACGCCTGCATCCACAAGCCTCTGCTTTACTCCTTCTGATACAAATCATAATAACGCCCTTTGCGCGCCAGCAGCTCCTCATGGCTGCCGCACTCCGCAACAGCGCCCTCGTCAAGCACCACAATCTTGTCCGCATGACGGATTGTGGAAAGACGGTGCGCAATAATCAGCGTGGTACGTCCTACCGCCAGCTCGTCGAGCTCCTTTTGTATCTGCTGCTCCGTAATATTGTCGAGCGCACTTGTAGCCTCATCCAGCACTACTACCGGAGGGTTTTTGAGGAAGACACGCGCAATCGCCAATCGCTGCTTCTGGCCGCCGCTCAGCTTCACGCCGCGCTCACCCACCTCGGTATCGTAACCCGCAGGCAGCTTTTGAATGAACTCATCCGCCGCCGCAGCTTTTGCTGCCGCCTGCACCTCGTCCGCTGTCGCATCCGGTTTGGCGTAGGCTATGTTGTAGCGCACGCTGTCGCCGAAGAGAAAGACATCCTGCTGCACCAGGCCAATTTGCCTGCGCAACGATTCCTGCGTAAATTCACGGATATCGCTACCGTCCAGCAAAATTCTGCCGCTCTGAGGCTCGTAAAAGCGCAGCAAAAGGCTGGCGATAGTTGTTTTGCCTGCTCCCGTAGCGCCCACAAAGGCCACGGTTTCACCTGCTGCCACATTCAGCGAAAGATTACGGATAACAGGTCTGCCGTCCGCATAGGCAAAACTGACGTTATCAAAGGTAATATTACCCTTGCAGGGCGGGCAGATTTTAGCATCCGGTGCATCGGTAATCTCGGGCTTTTCCTGCAGCAGCTCATAAAAACGCTTGAAGCCTGCCATACCGCGCTGATATACCTGAATGAAGCCTAAAAGCTGCATCAGCGGTTTCATAAACAGGCCCACGTAGAGGAAGAAGGCCACCAGCTCGCCGAAGCTCATCAGCCCCTGATTTATCAGCAGGCCGCCCACTACTAATATCGCCACATTGATAAAGTTGCTGAAGAAAATCATACTGCCGACGAAATAGGATGTTATTTTGAAGGATTTTTTGCATACTTTCAGATAGGCATCCGCCTTTTCCATAAACTGCGCCATATCGCTGCGCTCACCGGCGAAAGCTTTGATCAGACGCACGCCGTTAATGCTTTCCGCAGCCTTGCCCGTTACCTCGCCCATTGCCACACGATTGGCAAAGAAGGCCTTTTTCATGCGCAGGTTGACGAAAACGGTATGCACTGCCTTCACCAAAAGCAGGAAGGCAATAAGGCTGCCCAGCATAGGATTCATGTAAATAAGAATAACCATCGTGCCGACCATCGTCAGCCCGCAGACGATAAGATCAATCGGTGCATTGCCTGCGAAGCCGTTAATTTCGCTCAAATCGCTTGTGAGGCGCGAAAGCAGCTGGCCGCTTTTGTTTTTATCGTAAAAGCCGAAGGACAGCTTTTGCAGATGGCTGAACAAATCGCGGCGCATGTCGCGTTCCATGGAATAGCTCATGGACTGCGCCCAGTAGATGATGCTGAAATGCATGCCGAAGTTTACCAGATACATGGCCAGTAGTGCCGCCGACCATTCAAGGAGCAGCGGCAGATTTTTGAGCGGCAGCTGCTGTTCCAGCATCAGCTTCACTACATAGGGAAAGAACAGCTCGAGCAGCGCACGCAGCAGCGAGCCTATCACGAGAAAGAGCAGAATACCCTTATACGGTTTATAATAGCTGAGAAATGTTTTGAACATAAAGCTTCCTATCCTCTATTCATATATATTCTAAAGCGCAGGCAGCAGCTTTTGCCAAAACTCTGCCGCGGCGTTATATACTTTCTTTTATGATGATACAGTCTACACTATATAGCAGGTATAAAGTCAATAGGATGTGTTCTTAAATAATATCACAAAGCGAGTTATTTGCCAATTGCTATAACGCAAGCGCTTCACTAAAAAACTGCCCTTCTAAAAATTGAAAGGCAGTTTTTTGTGTTGCTTAAGCCTTATTCGGCAAGCAGCTTGCCTGCTTCCGCCAGCTTAGCCACGGCTTCGTCATCGGGAGCACCCAGCGCCAGTACGCCGTCAGCTACAAGTGTCGCACCCGCATCCTTAACGCGTGCTTCCCAGTCCTGCATATAGCTTCCGCCCCAGCCATAGGAGCCGAAGAGCGCTACCTTTTTGCCTGCCAGCTTGCCTTCAAGCTCGGTGAAGAACGGCTCGAATTCGCATTCCTCCAGCACCTCTGCGCCCATTGCCGGGCAGCCCAATGCCAGAGCGTCATATCCTGCAGCCTCGTCAGCAGTGATTTCGCTGACATTTTTTACAACAGCCTCCGCACCGGCAGCGTTAATTGCTTCCGCAATAGCGTCAGCCATCATTTGTGTGTTACCGGTACCGGTCCAAAAAATTACAGGAATTTGTTTCATGATAGTGTCCTCCTTTTGCTTTAAACTTTACTTTTGATAATAACCCTGGATTTGCTCCAGCAGGAAATCAGCACCCTTTTCGCCCATAAACGGCAGGTGTGTTGCCACTACGCCATTCATAAACGGCGCGCTGATGAGCACCTTCGTGTTGCTTGCATCTGCCTGCGTGAGCGCCACGTCATCCGCAAAAAGCAGCGTGTTGCGCAGCTCACGGATTTCCTGCAGCCATTCGCCCTCCTCGGCGTAGGCTTCTACGTCTGCCGCCGGTTCGGTGATGGCCTTCAAACTGTGCGCGCACATTTTGTGCGTCACGCTGATGCCTGCCTGCTCCAGAAAAGCACCCACCCCCTGCACCAGGTCATAATCGCCCTTAACAGCGGCCTGCCTTGGCTTGCTGCCGCCCATCATAGCAAACATACTGAGCATGGACATGCCCTTTTCCTTCATTTTGATGCGCATCAGCACCATGGGCTCAGGAGCTTTGCCAACTGCTGCGCCTACCTGCTCCAAAAAGCTTACGGTGCCGCTGTAGCCGTAGGGAACGGCATAAACATATGGCGTACCGAATTTTTCTTCAAGGTATTGGGCAGCGGCAAGGCCTTCGTTGCCCAGCACAATATTTACCTGTGCCTTTCCCATAGCCTGCAGCTCGTCTACGCTGGTGTCGCAGCAAAGGCAGGCGTTGCAGCGCAGTCCCAGCGCTTCATCTAGCAGGCTCTTTACCTCCCAAATGTCGCTTGCCATGCGGTAGCGCCACGCAGAGGCGCCGATGATGTTGTACACGCCTGCCTCCTGCGCTACGTCCTTCTTTGGCAGATTGCGCACGAGCAGCTTATAGGTTTCCGCCAGACCGACGCTGTAATCACCGCGGAAGCCGCCCTGCTCGAAGGCCACAAGCTTAGCCTCGACCTCGTTTTGCATATAACGGCACACGCCCTTGATATCGGTGCCGATGACGGCAGTTACGGAAGAGGCAACAACGAAGATAACCTTCGGCGCATAGCTTTTGTCCAGTTCGATAATTGCTTCCTCCAGACGTGTTACATCGCCCATGACAACATCATCTTCGCTCATATGCGTGGTAAAGAGGCGGTTTTGAAAGCGCAGGCCCAAGCCTCCGTATAAGCCCATGCTGTAGTGCGTGGTGCCGGCGGGGCCGTACTCCAGCACGATAGCTCCCTGTACGGCCAGAAGGCTCCAGATAATTCCCATTCTGTCCGATGGTGTCGGTAAAAATCTTACTAAGCTCACAGGCCGGCCTCCTCTCTGAATTTCTTTGCGTCGGCTACAGCCTTCGCCACTGCCTGCAGCATGAAGCTGCTGCATTCAAAGCCCAGCATTTTGCCTGCCGGGTCGCTGTGCAGCAGGGCAATGCCCTTGCGGCGCAGGCGTTCACCGAACTCATGGCCCATGTAGAACCACGGATGCAGTACGTCGTAAACGTATTGCAGCGGTGCGATATTCGCCGCCTTGCAGATGTACGGGTCGGTTTGCGTCAGAATGCTTTCGATATCCGCAAAATTAGCCTCGCTGAGCTTATTGCTCTGAATCAGCTGCGGCACAAGGCCTAAACGGCACAGATAGCTGTTGAGCTCAAAACAGTCATACTGCGTATTGCCAAAAATATACGGCACTCCCTGCACAACAGGCAAAATCTCCTGCTCCAACGCCTTGCATTCGTCGAATTTTGCATTGACCTCCGCAGGCAGCGACAGCTCCAGATAAGCAAACAGATGCTGATAGGCCTGCAGAATCTTTTCCGGTGCGGCAAAGCGGTTGAAGTAAACATAAGGAATGCCGTACTGCTCCTGCATAGCCTGCGCCAACGGCAGTGCGATATCATGCACGACGATGTTTACCTTCGCTGCGGGAGCACGGCGGATTTCCTCAGCAGTGCAGCCGCTGGGCAGCTGTACGCCCAGCTTGACGCCTGCTGCCGCTAAAAATGCGTGCAGCTCCGTGTCGGCAAAGTTGCCCATGCGCTGGCCCAGAACGTTGACGCTGCCATCACAGTCCTGCTTTTGCATCATGGCGGCGCAGGCAGTGATGGCGCGCTCCAGACCGGGGAAGTGATCCTCGCACTTAAAGTGCTCGGTGTGCACCGCCATTACCGGAATACTGTACTGCTTCGTCAGCTCTGCGGCAATGGCGTCGTAATCATCGCCGATTACCTCAATTACGCAGGTGGTGACGAGCATCACGCATTTCGGCTGATATTCCGCCACTATTTCTTTGAAAGCCTTGTGCATGCTTTCGGTGCTGCCGAAGGTTACGTCATGGCTGTCGAGCACTACGGAAACGCAGCGTCCCGCAATACCGCCGTAGCGCTCGTTGATGGTGAGGCTTTTGGTGTAATAGCTGCATTCGTCCGTGCCTACGATTACCAGCAGACAATCGTCGATACCGCCTGCCACCATCGCCGCGCCCATCAGCGGACAGTGGGTGCCGGGGAACAGCGCTGTTGTGAGCTGGGGCACATCCTTGATTGTCTGCACCTTGCTCAGGCGGTTTAGGCGGCCTAAGATTTCGTTGCCGTCCATGCCTGCAGCTTGCGGCGGCATCCCCATTTTGCGCATTTCGTCCTTCTTGTCACCCTTCATGGCCTGCAGCATGCTCATCATCTTGCCCATGTCGGGCATAGCGCTCTTGTCGCCGTTTTTCTGCTTGGCCTTGATGGCTTCGATGGCGCTTTTGGGCATGCCCATTTTTTCGGCCATCTTCCACATTGCATCTTCCTTTAAGCCCATGTACTGCCTCCTATTCTTCTTCGTCCTCGCTCATAGCCAGCACATGCTCGGCTAATTCGTTGTATACCTGTACCATCGGTGAGTCCTTGACAAATTCGCTGACGGTACCGCCCTGATTTTCGGCGATTTGGATATCGCCGCTGCGCGGTACGTACTGCACAACCTCGGTGCCGATTTCTGCGGCAGCCTTGGCTACCAGCTCCTGCTCATTCTCAATGTTTTTGGCGTTGAGGATGATGCCCTTTAAGCGTGCGTAGCCGCGACGGCCGAAGTTTTTGATGGCCTGGGCAATGTTGCTTGCCGCGTAGAGGGCCATCATTTCACCTGAGGATACGATGAATACCTCGCGTGCGTAGCCTCCGCGGATGGGCATAGCGAAGCCACCGCAGACTACGTCACCTAAGACGTCGTAGATAACAATGTCAGGCTTGTAGGTTTCAAAGGCTTCCAGCTCTGCCAGCTTTTCAAAGGCGGAGATGATGCCGCGGCCTGCACAGCCGATGCCGGGGGTGGGGCCGCCGGCTTCTACGCACAGAACGCCGCCGAAGCCTTCAAATACAATGTCCTCTAATTTCAAGGCTTCGCCTTTTGCTTTCAGTTGTTCTAATACTGTGGGGATGCGTTTGCCTTCCATGAGGTTTTTGGTGCTGTCGCTTTTGGGATCGCAGCCTACTTGCATTACTTTGTAGCCTTTTAATGCGAGTGCTGCGGATAAATTGGAGGTAGTGGTGGATTTGCCGATGCCGCCTTTACCGTAGATTGCTATTTTTCTCATGTTTTTCTCCTTATGGGTATTATTATTATTTATGAATTGGTGTGCTTCCCTTACGCTTGCGTGCTATGATACTTTTTGCCCAGGGCGGCAAAAAGTATCCAAAAAAACGCCCTTAATGGCTGCTTCGCCGGATTCCGGCGACTAGATTCGCAAAATTTTTCACGTCGCTGATTTTTGCGTAGTGTGCATCCGCAGGATGCGTCAACGCTCCAGCGAAAAATTCCTGTGCCTGTCCATTGCGAGCGCTGTTCGCTTGACATCGTAGTTCTGGCGAGCCCGTCGTCCGTTCCGGTCTGCGCAGCGCCTAGGGTGGTGTGCTGTTTGTTTGAGCAGATGGTTGATGTACTGATACGTAATGCGAAGGATAGTCTGCTTCCTTACGCTTGCGTTGCTATGATACTTTTTGCCCGGGGCGGCAAAAAGTATCCAAAAAACGCCCTTAATGGCTGCTTCGCCGGATTCCGGCGACTAGATTCGCAAAATTTTTCACGTCGCTGATTTTTGCATGGCGTTCATCCGCAGGATGCGTCAACACTCCAGCGAAAAATTCCTGTGCCTGTCCGTTGCTTGCGCAGTTCGCTTGACATCGATGTGCTTGCGAGCCCGTCGTCCGTTCCGGTCTGCGCAGCGCCAAGGATAACGTTCTGATTGTCGGAGCGAAGGATTGACTATCAAGCGCAATGAAAGTTTGAGCGAAGTGTATTCTGCGCAGCGCCGAGGATGGTGTGCTGTTTGTTTGAGCGAAGCAAAGACTATCATGCTTTACGATAGTTTGAGCGTAGTTTAAGTGAAAATTCCTTATTACAAAGCCTATTATTTATATTCAATTACAAAGGGGAAGCCTTGTACGAAGTAGCAGCGTACTTTTTGTCCGGCGTCGTTTTTGGCAGCACTGAAGCGCCATTTATAGAAGGCGCTGAGGGCATTGTTGTCCAAAGTGCTGTTGCCGCTGGAGCGCACTACTTCGGCGCTTTCTACGCGCCCGTCAGTTCCTATAACGCCACGCACGACAACGCGCCCGCCGATTCCCGCATCACGCAGTGCCTGCGGATAAACCGGAGCCGCAGTTGAGGCTACGCGCGGAGGCACCTTAGGATTGCGGGCAATGCCGGGGCCTGCTCCGTCGCCTACGCCGGTGCCGTGTCCTGCACCGTGACCGCCACCGCTGCCACTGCCGCTGCCGGGACCAACGCCGCTGCCGGTGCCTGTGCCATGGCCGGTTCCGTGACCGCCGCCACTGCCACTACCGCTACCTTTTTTTGCACCTGCAGGCACATGCTTAACTACATGCTTCACAACCTGCTTATGCTCTATCTTACCGTCAGGCAGAGTAATCGTTTCTTCTTCCACAACTTCCTCCACCTGCTCCTCGCCATCGTCGGCAGCATCAGCGACAGCTTCATCGGAGCCACCTCCGCCTCCGCCGCCGGCATCAAAGAACACAACGGTGTCAGCATCCGCAGCCGGCGGCTGCATGGCAAAAACGCCCGAAAACGCCAGTGCGACGAACAATATAAAATGTATTATCAGTGAACCGCAAAAGCCAAAGCGCTGACGTGCCTTCGCCTGCAGTTTTTCTATCTGCTTCATCGTTACTTACCGCTATCCGTTGCCAGGCCGAAGCGTGCTACGCCTGCACCCTTCAGCTTATCTACCAGCTTAATCACCTCGCCGTACTCCAGCGCCTTTTCCGCACGGATGACAACGGCGAAGTTTTTGTTCTTCTTCTGCTCCAGGCCTGCCTGCAGCGCCAAGGCCTCCGCATCCGTTTGGGCATCGCCCAGATAAATGCTGCCGTCGGCCTTCATCGTCACGGCGAAGGTGGTTGTAGTATCCGTCGCCGCATTTTTAGCCTGCGGCAGCTTCACCGGAATCGTTTTCAGATCAATCATATACATCGTGCTCAGCATAAAAAAGACCAGCAGGAAGAACATAATATCAATCATCGGGATAATCATCAGCGGCGGCGTTTTCCTGTTACGCACATCTCGCAGCTTCATGATCTTGCTCTCCTTGTTTCAGCCTCCAGCAGCGCGCTGAAGCACTGCTCCATATCCGTAATCATGTTGTCCATACGGTGAGCGAAATAGGAATGTGCGCACAGCGAAAGAATAGCCACGCACAAGCCTGTCGCCGTTGCAATCAGCGCTTCACCGATGCCGCCGGTAATCGCCATCGGCGCACCCGCTTCTACGTTGAAAATGCTGAAGGCACCGATCATGCCCACAATGGTTCCCAGCAGTCCCAGAAGCGGGGACATCGTTACGATAATACCCAGGTAATCCAGCTTATCGCGCAGCGTCGCCATAAAAATACCGGCACGGCTTTCGAGGAAGGCGCTCTTTTCTGCCTTACCGCCTGCAACAGCCTCCACATCGGCAAGCATCTGCGCGCATTGACCGCTGCCCTTGCGCGCCAACTCCGTCGCCACAGCAAAATCACCGCTACGCACGGCGGCACAATAGCGGGAGGCAAAGACAGCGCCGCTGTCCACGCTCTTATAATATATAAACCGCTCAATGGCGATTGCTATCACAGTTATAGAACAGGCGAGCAACGGCCACATAACCAGTCCGCCCTTATGAAAATACATTATTAAATCTGTTATTGCCTGCATATTTTCCTCACAAATCTACAAATGCTGTTGTACTTTTACAGGAGGTGCATACTGCTCCCCAAAGTACAGAAAGGAGCAGTATGCTATATATTATGGAATCAAAACTCTGAGTTAATTAAAAGGTCATCTCTGCGCCGACACGCCACATACGACCATCAATCCACAAGTTTTCACCAAGATCTTTATCAAAGATATTGTCTACACCAGCGTAAACGCGGCAATTTTTATTAATTACCTTATTAACGATGAAATTAACCGTATTATATGTGTAATCTTCACCAGAGTAACGATAATCAACATACCATTTATTCGCCAAAGTTGCAGTCAACGGATTTTCTTCTGCATCAGTCCAGCTTAATTTAATTGCACCAGAATGTTTAGCTCTGCTGGATAAACGCTCATCCGTGTCTTTGTCTTTAGCACTTAAATAAGTATAGTTAGTCATTAAATTCCAATGTCCATCAAAATTATAACCAAATTCAACTTCAGTACCAAAAATTTCAGCTTTATTAATATTTTCATAACTGCTATCAGCACGAACAGCCAAGCCAGGAATATACTTATTCAACAGATTTCCGTCCGCATCATAATATTTAGTATCTGAACTATTAATCATATCTTTGATTCTGTTATAGAATGGAGATACTTTATAATTTGCTTTACCACTTTCGCCTTCAAAAGAAAAATCTACATCAAAGGATTTTTCAGGCTGTAAATCAGGATTACCAACAACATTAACCGTCATACCACCCATTGCTTTTTGCATATTAGCATAAAGTTCATATAAAGTCGGTGCACGGTAGCCAGTACCAACATTAAATTTAATTCTATTATTAGCATTTAAGCTATAAGTAGAACCAAGTTTAGCAGTAATTTCACTACCGAATTGGTCATGATAATCCCAACGTAAGGCAGGAATAACTAACAGCTTATCTCCTAATTTAATTTCGTCTTGAACATACGCTGCGTAAGTATCAATAGTATGGTCAGAAACACCAACACCCCAAGGCATTACAGGTAAGAACAAAGAACGATATGTTCTATCAGATGTTTCATGTTTATATTCTGCTCCGTAAGTAACTTTATTGTTTTCATTAGCAGTATAAGTATCTTTACCTTCAACAACTAATTTTTTGAATTTGTGCTCATCATTAGTATTTAAGAAAGACCCAAATGCCATAGAGTATGGTCTATCTTTATAAGTTTTGATAGCAGTTTGATCCTTGCTTAATTCACTGTAATAAGTTCTAAAGCTATAATCGTTCTTCTGATCTTTACCATAATACATTAAACCAAAATCTTTGCGTTCTTGATTGTAGGATTGATTTTGGGTAGATAAGCCATAAGTTGCACTAGTAGAAGCTGCATTAGTCTGTAATTTTTCTTTCATGTAACCTGCAGTAATATCTAAGCCACGATTTTCATCAAAAGCATAATCTACGTCAGCATTAAAGTACAATTTGTTACCAAATTGGTTGCTGTTGCCGGGACTGCTAAAACGCTCACGAACTTTAGTACGACGACCATCAATCTTTACAGCAACTTTGCCTTGGCGACCAGAAGCATAATTAAAGTATTCACTAGTTTCTTTAGAGCCAGTGCTAAAACCGACCATAGCATTAGGACTAGAAGCTTTCTTGGTTATAATGTTAATGACACCACCCATAGCTTCAGAACCATAGATAGCACTACCAGCACCACGAATAATTTCAATACGCTCAACATCAGCCATGTTAATACGATTCAAAACATATACGTTCTGAGTAGCAGGAGTATCTTCATCAGCCATACGCTTGCCATCGACAAGTATCAAGCTGTGCATTGTATCCATACCACGAACCATGACTTGATTACCAGTCATACCAAAGCTTTGTACGTCAATACCAGTAGCATATTTTAAGGCATCTTGCACACTATAAGCACCCATTTGCTTCATTTCTTCTTGAGTAACTACTTGAACGGCAGTAGGCACCTCTTTTTTCTCCAGCTGTGTCTTGGTTGCGGTCACAACGTAATCCGCACCGCTGTATTCATCGTAATTATCTGCCTCAGCAGCAAATGCCATATGACCGACTGCGCTGACAACGCAGGCAGTGAGTAAGGCTATTTTCTTTTTGTTTAAATTTCTCATAATGCACCTCTTTTTTCTACTTGTTTTTTTATGGTATATTTCACACCCGCAAGGTCAGCGACCGCTAACCCACGGATAAAAAAATATCGGAAGAATTTATTTTCTGTCGAACCATACGACAAAATCACCCGCAGGCTTTTCGCCCTTCTGTTTGCGCTCCAGCGGTGTGATTACGGCAACCTTGAGCTCAGGACGCAAAGCTTCCAGCTTTTGCGTTGTACCCAGATGCGCATCGGAATGGAAGCAACCGTTGATATGCAAAATCTGCATATTCTGATGTGCATCGGCAAACGCAGCAATGCTCTCGGCCATCTTGTCATCCTTCAGGCATTGCGCCGCATAAACTGCTGCTAAACGCGCTGGCGGCATCTTCATCGGCGCTGCCGGGGAGCTCATCTGCGCATAGAATTTATCCTTATACGCGCCCTCGGGAGCATAGGTATGCTTGGGCAGCCATTGCTGATACTGCGCCTCCACGCCCTCCGTCGAAGCGTTGTTTTTCGCTACGTGCGCTGCCAAAAAGCGCGGTACGTTAGCGGCAATAACGGGCATTTTCTTTTCTTTGGCAAAATTTACCAGCGGAGCATAATCCGTGCCGTAATTAGGCCAGGGGCGGGCGGTAGCCAGGAAATCCTCCTCGCTCAAAGTACCTGCCAGAAATTTATTCAGCTTATCCTGATTATCTGCCTCAAACATTTCCATGGATAAGGCCAGTTTCGCGCCTTTTGCCTTATACATTGCCTCCAAAAGCTCTAATTCATATTGGTGTATTTCACTTTGGTCATGATATTCACCAAAGAAGACTACATCATACTTTTGCAGCTTGCTTGCCAGCTGCGCTGCTGTTAAATTTTTACCGCTCTGCGCATCGCTGAACTGCGCCGCACCTGCGGCACCTGCGCCCATGCACAGCATTGCCATGCTAAGAGCGATTGTTTTCATGAATTTATTCATCTTAATCATGCTCCTCTACACTATACGGAAAGCACACGGGATATTTCGTCCCGTTGGCCTCGACACGCATAATCACAGCCTTCACATCGTAAAGCTCTTCAATCACAGACTGCGTGAACACCTCGTCCGTAGGCCCGTCTGCCATGATGGTGCCCTTTTTCAGCGCAATCAATCGCTCACTGTAGCGCGCCGCATGGTTCAAGTCGTGCAGCACCATGATAACCGTCAGGCCCATTTCCTTGTGCAGGCGCACAACAAGCTCCATCAGCTCCAGCTGATGATGCACATCAAGATAGGTCGTAGGCTCATCGAGCAGCAGAATCTTAGGCTTCTGCGCCAGCGCCATGGCCAGCCACGCGCGTTGACGTTCACCCCCGCTCAGAGTATGCACCAGACGCGTACGCAGCGGTCCCAGCTCAGTAAACTCCAGTGCTTCTTCAATCGCCAGGCGGTCCTCCTGATTGAGGCCGTCGAAGAACTTGCGGTACGGCATTCGTCCGTAGCACACCAGCTCCTCCACCGTCGTGCCGCCAGGAGCGTTCGCGCTTTGCGCCATCACTGCCAGCGTGCGTGCAACCTCTTCCGTGGACATTTTGTTGATGTCCTTGCTGTCGAGATAAACCGCACCGCTCGCAGGCTCCAGCAAACGACATAACGCCTTCAGCAGCGTTGATTTGCCGCTGCCGTTCGGCCCGATAATCGTCACAATCTCCGGCTTGGCTATATCCAGCGTCAGGTCCCTGATTATCGTGTGCTCGCCGTAGCGCAAAGTAATCTTTTGTGTATGTAATGTTGGGATATTCATAGCTTAACGCATCCTCCGTTTCAGCAGATACAAGAAGAACGGACCGCCGATGAAGGACATGAAGATGCCCACGGGGATTTCCAGCGGACTGAAAAGCGTTCTTGCCGCCGTATCAGCCAGTGTTACCACCGCACCGCCGGCAATCGCCGCACAGGGCAGCAGGTATTCGTGGTCGCTGCCGATTAACAGGCGCATGATGTGCGGCACGATGAGGCCCACAAAGCCCAGCATGCCTGCTACGCTTACGGAAACCGCCGCCAGCAGCGCAGAAAGAAAGATTAAAATCGTGCGCATGCGCATCACGCGTACGCCCAAACTTTTGGCCAACTCATCACCCAACTGCAACGCATTTAGGGAACGCGCACACAAAATCGTGCCGATAATGCCAATAGCGCTATAAGGCAAAAGCATTTCCACATGCCCCCAGCTGCGCCCCTGAAAACCGCCGGCCATCCACATAACCGTGCCTTGGATTCTGTCGCTGTAAAATACGTTCAGCGCCGCCATACCGCCGCCGAAGAAGGTGGCAACCGCCACGCCCGCCAGAATCATGCGCAAGGGGTTGATGCCCTTTTCCCACGCCAGGAAAAAGACGATGCCTGTGGAAAGCACAGCGCCGACGAAGGCTGCCAGCGGCACCATAGCAGATTGTTCCGGGAAAAGCAGCATTATCACCATCGCAAACAGTCCCGCACCGGCGCTCACGCCGATGATACCGGGGTCTGCCAGCGGGTTGTGCAGCACGCCCTGCAGATTACAGCCTGCCAGCGCCAGGTTAGCACCTACAAGCACGATAACAATCGTGCGGGGCAGGCGGATGAGGTTCACAATGCGGTCGGTGTCAGCATCGGCCTCGCCCAGCAGCGCCGCCCATGTTTCGCTCACGGAAAGGCTCACCGTACCGCTGCCGATGCTCACGAAGATGCCTGCGACGAGCAGGATACACAGGCCGCAAAAGACCGCTATGCGCATTTTTTCTTTTGTTTTGGCATCATTACTCATTACTTGGCCTCTCCATAGATATATTCTTTCATAATCTTCATCGCGTCGATAGTGTGCGTGCCGGGGTTAACGGTAAACAAGCTCGGCGGCAGCTGGTACACATGGTTATTCTTCACAGCGTTCACGTCATGCCAGATGGCGTTGTCACGCATATTGGCGCGCAGCTTTTCCAGAATTTCCTTGCTGCCGCCCATGGTAATCAGCATCACGATGTCGGGGTTTTCCTTGGCTACGAATTCCATGCTCAGCGGAATGTAGCTGCTGTCCTTCACGTTCTCGGCCTTGTCCGCAATGTTTACGGCACCCAAACGCTCTGCCAGATCACCGCCAAAGCTCTTTTTGGTGGACATGTTGAAGCTGTCCGGCGAGCCGAAGATGATTAGTACCTTCGGTCCCTTGCCCTTCTGTACGTCCTGTGTCAGCGCGGCATATTCCTTTTCTATCTGCGCACGCTTGGCTGCAGCTTCCTTTTCTCTGCCGGCAAAGCGGCCGAAGTCGTCTATGCTTTTCAGCACGTCCTCATAGGAGTTTATCATGTTCAGGTAAAGCGGCACGCCGGCCATTTCCAGAGGCTTGCGCAGCATTACGTGGAAGGGTACGTTGGTGCCTACAACCAGATCAGGCTTCAGGCTCATGATTTTTTCCAGATTCGGCGCGTGGATCATGCCTACCTCAGGGATGTCCTTAATGCTTTCCTTGACGTCGTCGGGATACGAATTGCTGGTAGGTCTGCCGACGGCCTTGCCACCGATGGAGGTGAAGATTTCCAGATTGGAGGCATTGAGAAAGACGATTCTTTTGGGCTCCGCGGGGATGTGTACCTTGGCGCCGGTGCTGTCGGTTACGCTGACGGCGGCGTTGGCTGCGAGCTTATGTTGGCCTCTTGCCAGCAGGAAGTAGCCTGCGGCTGCTATGATTACGACAAATACGAGTAAGATATATTTTTTCATACGCAACTCCCTTTACAATATTAGCTAGTGCTATCTTTGAATTTAAATTAGCCTAGTCTAACTTTTACTATGACATTATCTTATAAGATGGGGATTTTGTCAAGATAAAATTAGCGTAGGCTAATTGGGTGGGATTAGTTTGCGATATAAAATTCCAGGGAGATATCCATTTTCAGCACTTCTTTTGCCTGCATGTCGCTTTGCAAGCGCAGCTCCTTAACCTTACAGCCATCGCGTTCTGCCTGCCGCAGCCAGCGAAGCAGGGAATAAAAATCACCGACAGCACTTATTTGCAAATTCTGCATCTGCAAGCCATTCTGCAAAGCCACAGGCTTGCCCTCCATCTGCATGCTGTTTAGATGAATGCTTTGAGCTCGTGCCTGCTTTTGCAGGCGCTGCAGGATGTTGTTTAAGTTCAGATTATGCTCTACCTGCTGCTCTAATTTCTTTTGCTTATCCAATAGCTTGATTTTATATATCTTATAATCACTGTGTTCATCAGCAAAACGAATCTGCTGTGTCAGTTGCCCCTGCAGCTTCTGTGTCTGTTCTACCGCCAGGTGTCGTTCATTCCAAAGCTCTAATGCCTTTACTACAAAGCCTGTAGACAACACCAGCGCTATGCAGGCAAGCAGATTAATTGTTTTTTCTCCTGCTTTCATTGCTTGCCCTCCTTCATCTGCAGCTGCAGTTTATAAATAAGAACGTTACCCTGCTGCTGCGATTGCAGAAGCTCTACTCTGCTGTAATTTCCACATTTTTGCAGTTGCTCCACAAAACTTTCCAAGGCCAAATTATCCACCGCCTGTCCTTGCAGCACTAAAGGTTCTTTACTGCCGTTGTATTCCAGCAGTGTCAGCCAACAGCCGGGCATCATCTGGCGGCAGATGCGTTCCAACTCACCAACGGCCTCTTTCGATGGTTTAGACACTGCAGCCAACAGCTTTTCCAAACGCTGACAGTTACGCTCAACAGCCTCGCTTTCCTGCATACGCTGCCTCCACACTGTATTCTGCACTAATTGCTGCTCTACCTCCAGCAAATCGCGTTGCGCCAGATAACAGCCTCCCCAGGTACTGGCATAAGCCAAAATCGCTAACCCTAAAGCTGCACAGCCTGCTTTTGTCAGATAACGGCCAAAAGTGGCCACTACCCCCTGTAAGCACCTCTGCTTCTGCCTGTATATTGACGGAAGAGACTTCCCGGCAAACCATTTATCTGCTGCTTCATCAATCGTTTTACTGCCCAACAAAATCCCCTGCAACTTCAACATTAAACTTCTGCACAGCTGCTCCAGTTCAGCACGCGACGCATTCTGTAAGGCTGCAAACATCACCTGATATTGCTGTTCATCTGCTTCACCGATAACATGTGCTTCAAAGCTATAAGTATAGTCTTCATGCATCCAAGGAACGCTCTGCTGTACTTCCCATTTTAAGGCAGCCTGCAGTTCACGCCGCCGCATTGAAGGCAACACCATCTGTTCAGAATACATCATTGCTGCCGCAGGCAGCAACAAAACCGCTGCCCCCTCTTCTACATCACGTGCCAAAAGAATTTCGCGTAAAGCATCGGTAAGTCTTTGCTTATCTGCCAGACATTTCTCATTCAGCTGCTCCTGCCAGCTATGCTCACCATTCTGCCAATACGCAACCTCCCCCGTTTGCAGTGACAACAGCAAAAGCGCCTGCTTACGGCGCCAACGGCAGCGCAAAGCGCACAGTACAGGCTCAAATAGTTCTTTAACACTAATACTTTTACCATACTTCATCATAAGAACATCCTCCAATACCATGTAATGATTTCTTTACCACAAAAATACGCAGCAACCGCTGCTGCGCACAAAAACGGTCCGAAGGGAATCGCCTGTTTCAGCTTCCCACGCCTGCACAGCAACAATAATGCCCCTACAACACCACCGCTGACAAAGGCGAGCAGCAAACACAATAGTCCCTGCTCTAAGCCAAGCCAGATACCCAACACAGGCGCTAACTTGACATCTCCCTCTCCCATACCACCGCGACTAGCAAAATACAAAAGTAGCATAATTACCAGCAGTACTCCTGCACCACAAAGAGCTTCTAACAGCTGGTGCTCAAAAAAGGCACGCACTACACCTGCTGCCGCTAAAAGCAATGTCACTTTGTCATATAGCAGCATAGACTTCATATCCGTATAGGTGTGATAGAGCAAACAAAAAATGAAAATAATCGACAGCATACTTACCTCCTTAAAATCGTCTTTTACCTCAAAACACAAATAGGACTCCCATATTGTAATTTGTACTACAACACAGGAGTCCTAAAACTCTTTACTACATATTTACTTTTTCTGCTTCCAGATAAAGCCAATGCGCTTAGCTAAAGAGCTGAAAGTCTTTAATTGCCTCTTACCAGTTCAGGTCCTCAACCTCTTGACGGCCTTTGCCGGTCAGAGCATCCATCATGATGCGTTGCTCGATTTGAGCAGCCAGCTTCTTGGTGAACTTAACAGTATCCGGGTTAACGGACATGCTGTCGATACCGCTCTTAATGAGGAACTCGCAGAACTCAGGATATACGCTCGGAGCCTGACCGCAGATAGAAACGGTCTTGCCATCCTTATGAGCAACCTCAATCAGGTGACGGATTGCACGGCGTACAGCCAGGTTACGTTCGTCATAGATATGAGAAACAGTATCGTTATCACGGTCGCAGCCAAGAACCAGCATAGTCAGGTCGTTGGAACCGATGGAATAGCCATCAACAAATTTGTTGAACTGGTCAGCCAGAATGATGTTGGACGGAATCTCAGCCATCAGCCAAACCTTGAAGTCCTTACCGCGGGACAGACCGCAGTCAGCCATAATCTTGGTAACCTTTTCGCATTCCTCTACGTTACGGCAGAACGGAATCATAACGTTCAGGTTCTTCAGGCCGAACTCTTCGCGAACTTTGCGAACAGCCATGCATTCGAGCTTGAATGCTTCGATATATTTAGGATCATAGTAACGGGAAGCACCGCGCCAGCCCAGCAGAGCGGAAGGCTCGTTAGGCTCGAATTCGTCGCCGCCCTTCAGGTCGCGGTATTCGCTGGACTTGAAGTCGGAGAAGCGCATGGTTACCGGTCTCGGAGCCATAGCCTGGCAAACTTGGCGGATGCCTTCAGCCAGTTGGTCTACAACCTTTTCCGGTTGACCGATTTTGATCAGATACAGCGGATGTTCATGGATATAGGTAGTCCAGATGAACTCTTCGCGCATCAGGCCGATGCCATCGCAAGGCAGAGTAGCATATTTTTCAGCCAGCTCAGGATCGCCCAAGTTCATATAAATCTTGGTGCCGGTCGGCGGGAAGTATTCAGCAGCAGCAACTACCTGTTGTGCTGGTTGTTCAGCCTTCGGCTCTTCGATGATGCCTTCGTATACAACACCATGAGTAGCATCAATGGTTACGTCAATGCCGTCAGGAATGGTGGTGGTAGCAGCTTCGCCACGGCTCTTGGTACCTACGATACAGGGAATGCCCAGCTCGCGGGATACAATAGAAGCATGGCAGGTCATTCCGCCGCTATCGGTTACGATTGCTTTCGCTTTCTTCATAGCCGGTACCCAGTCAGGAGCGGTCATTTCGGTTACGAGGATTTCGCCTTCCTTGAATTCGTCGATATGGGACGGATCCAAAATTACATGTACGCGGCCTGCTACATTACCAGGGCTGGCAGGCAAGCCTTTAACGATAACTTTGCGATCAGTAGTCACTTTCTTCTCCTCTTTCGGTGCACCATTTTCTTTATTACGACGGCTCCATACGGTTTCAGGACGGGCTTGCAGGATGTAAACCTTGTTATCGCGCTCGTCAACGCCCCATTCCATGTCCATGTAGCAGCCATAGTGTGCTTCAATTTTCTTAGCGCATTCAGCCAATTGTTTGATTTGCTCATCAGTCAGCTTCTGCTCGTTTTGCTCATCCAGCGGCACAACAACCTCTTCGCAGTCGCCGTCAGCTTTACGGATCAGCTTAATGTCCTGCGCGTTAACGTTCTTTTCAACAATCTCGCAGGTAGCTTTATTTACAGTATAGTTATCCGGAGTTACGGTGCCTTGAACAACATATTCGCCCAAGCCCCATGCGCCTTCGATGAGGATGTTCTTGTCGTCGCCAGTAGCAACGTTAACAGTGAACATAACGCCTGCAGCCTTGGAGAATACCATCATCTGTACTGCAGCGCTCAGTGCTACATCCAGATGATCAAAGCCTTGTTTTTCACGGTAGTAAACCGCACGGTCGGTAAAGCAGGAAGCATAGCATTCCTTAACCTTAGCAACGATGGTTTCTGCACCCTTTACGTTCAGGTAGGTGTCCTGCTGGCCTGCAAAGCTTGCATCCGGCAGATCCTCTGCGGTAGCGCTGCTGCGAACAGCAACGAACGGATCAGCCTGGCCAACCTTTTCACCCAGCTCTTTGTAAGCTTGGGCAATCAGATCCTGCAGATCCTGAGGCATTTCTTCGTCCATAATTGCCTGGCGGACCTTAGCGCAAACCTCGCGCAGCTGAGCGCTGTTGTCTACGTCCAGACCGGCAATTAAAGCTTTGATCTTTTCATACAGACCGGTCTTTTCAAAGAAGTATCTGTAAGCGCAGGCAGTAGTTGCGAAGCCATACGGTACAGGTACGTCAACATGAGAGGTCAGCTCGCCCAAGGAAGAAGACTTACCACCGGCGATTGCTACGTCTTTTCTCTCCAGCTGGTCAAACCACAGCAGGAATGCTTTTTCTTTCTCCATAATAATTTGCTCCTTTTAAAATACTATACTTTTTTCTGGGGAAATCCTTAATATAGTGTATACTATATCACATTTAAAGGGCATATTCAAGCGATTTCTGCAGTTTTTTTTAGATTTTTTGTGGAAAATTCACCGGCATGCTATAATACAGATAAAAGTGAGGTGCGTACCATGAATTTTATCGACAGCTTTTGCAGTAACATAAAAAAGGTAATTGCCCTTATAGCTTTAATGCTCCTTTTAACGCTCGTTATTTTAATTTTTACGCATACATCATTAGGCTATTTCCTTGTACTGCTGCCCATAACACTGCTGATTATTTATCTTTTACATAAAATGAAAGAGCTGGATGAACAAGCCTGCTTCTCTTTCAGCGTATTTTTAGCCGTTCTGGCTTTCATTTTAATCCTCTGCGGTCTGCCGAAGTTTGGAGTAATGCTTACCGCCATTGTTTATGCCGTCATACTTTTGTACGCATACAAGCTTATGCTGCATCCGCAGGAGGAAGAACAGCAATACAATAAAGTGAATAATATAGAAGCAGACAGCGCCGATGATTACGTTCCCCTTATCACCTATGACGACACCTGCCCCGACGATGGCGAGGACTACGGCCCCGAAGGCAGCGTTATCTGGGGCCCGCGTACTATCGAAGAAAAGATCTATATCAACGGCAAATGGTACATCAACGAAAACAGCGAGGAATGGGAAGAAAACGAAGGTTGCTGAGCAATTAAACAATTTATGCAGACGCTCATAAGCATGGGCGTCTTTTTTTGCGCACAAAAAAGCGGTCTTACCAAAGTAAGACCGCTAATTAACGATTGGTGGAGACGAGGAGAATCGAACTCCTGACCCCCTGCTTGCAAGGCAGGTGCTCTCCCAGCTGAGCTACGCCCCCAAAAGGCTTCACGCGCATTTGCGTCGGAAACAAGTAAGATTTTACAGGAAAGCGACGCATTTGTCAAGCATTTTTTATTTGGTAATCAGCTCAACCAGCTTCAAAGTCATCAGGCAGGATTTTTCCACGGCAGCCATCGGCATAAACTCGCAGTTGGAGTGGAAGTTGAGCGCGCCGGTGAAATAGTTCGGCGTAGGGATGCCCTTGGTGGAAATAAAGGAACCATCGGTGCCGCCGCGCATAGCGATATCCTTCGGCTCGATATCCAGCTCCTTCATTGCTTCGAAAATGTACTCAACGCATTTTCTGTTATCATCAGTCAGAGCATCGGCAATGTTGCCGTAAACGTCGGTGATGTTCAGCTCAATGCCAGCCTTCGGATTCTTGGCCTGTACATATTCCACAGCATGACGGATGAACTCCTTGCGTGCTTCATACATCTTTTTGTTATGGTCGCGGATTTTGATATCCAGAGTTGCTTCCGCAGCGTTGGATTTAATAGCCTGCACCCAGATAAAGCCTTCGGTGCCCTCGGTGTGCTCCGGAGTCTGCATTCTGTCGAAGCAGTTGATTATATCTACGACAACTAGCGCCGGGTTAACCAAAGTGTTCTTAGCGGACATCGGATGTGCGGTTACGCCCTTGATTTTGATGTGTGCACTGCCTGCGTTAAAGGTCTGGTATACAACCTCGCCCAGCTCGCAGCAGTCAATGGTATATGCAAATTCAACCGGGAACTTGCTGAAATCCATCTTCTTGGAACCGCAAAGGCCAACCTCTTCATCCGGAACAAAGGCTACATAAATTTCGCCATGCGGACGGTTTTCCTTAATGATGGTTTCCAGTGCTACCATCAGGTTGGCAACAGCAGCCTTGTTATCTGCGCCCAGTACGGAGGTACCGTCGGTGGTGATAAGGTCGCTGCCAATATATTTGTTCAGCTCGGGATGCTCGCTTACCTTAATATAAATTTGCTTTTCAGCGTTCAGCAGTACATCGCCGCCCTGATAGTTTTTCACAATCTGCGGATGTACCTCGGGAGAAAGGTTTACGTCAACGGTATCCATATGCGCAACCCAGCCTACATTCGGCACGGGAGCGTGGCCTGCAGGCAGGTTAGCCGGCAGACGGCCGGTCAGCACGCAGAATTCGCTGATTTCCAGGTCCACCAGACCAAGCTCAGCCAAATCCTCCTTCAGCAGCTTTGCCATATCCCATTGGCCAGGAGTACTAGGAACAACAGCACAGCCCTCCTTACTTTGTGATGGTACGGCAGCGTAACGTAAAAAGCGTTCAGTCAAACGTTCTTGCATAGACATTTTCAAAGACCTTCTTTCATAAATACATATAACACCCTTCCGTATGCTCGCTATGCTCGCAGCCACCTCCCCTTAGAGGGGAGGCAAGGTGAATTAACTATATTGCACTAGTCAACAAATTTTAGACACAAATCATAAAAA
>ULTB01029148.1_pt1 | contig 33273 bp, 38 predicted proteins | sample 1957251 | NCBI WGS metagenome assembly ULTB01 (sample SAMEA4835724, study PRJEB28245) | human gut metagenome | biome: gut microbiome; material: fecal sample | place: Denmark | collected 2008
TTCTTGGTCTGGTAGGCAAAGCCGATGACCTTCTTCGGGCGCATCTCTTCAAGAACAGCAAGAACAGCGGAGAAAAGTGGCGTAATGCTGTAGACGGTGACATTCACATCATCTCTAGCATCCTGCATCCGAACGAGGAGCTGGGAATCTCTGGCAAGATCTTGCAGGATATTCTTCGGTTCTTCGTTTGAGATGCTCACTTCATCACCGAGCATCTGCCTGACGTTCTCGCGATAGGCATTGAAACGGTAGCAGAGGTCGGTCTCGGGAATCTGCTCGACTGCTCCGTGGATGAAGTTCTCATAGATGAATCCAATGAGGAAAAAGCTGTTCTTCTGCTTCAGGAACCTCCACAGACCGCTCTTCTGCTGGATATCCCAAAGCATCTGCACGGAAAAGTTATTCAAAAAAGTCCCACTCCTTCATGCTACACTTTACTGCACAGACTCGTAATCGATATAAAAAATAATTTCCAAAGATTGAAAAACTAACGAAAGCGTTTTTTTACAATCTCCAGTAAAGCATAATACGAACACGTCAACCAAGAACGGAACGTTCTATGATCGAACTCTTCACGGACAATATACTTCGGTATCCACAGCGGAGCATCCGGAATTTCTTGATACCCAATAATTTCAATATCTACAATCATCTTATCGAGATCATCTGCAGAACAAATTATTTCATCATCATAATTTGAAAATGCAAGAAAAAATCTTTGTCTTTCTGATTTTTCATTTATTCGAATAATAGAAACGGATGGAGAAGAAATCTTGCTAAAAGGATAATCTTTAAAACTGAAATAGTTCAAAATCTCTTTGCCATGACAATTTCCAAATACTTTGATGAAAAACGATCCTTCTCTATTTTTGCGCTGAATCGTGATTTTCAACGCATGAACGCCAAACGAATTGACGTTGCCATCATAATACTCCATTACATCACACCCCCCATCAGCGACAAAAATCTTCAAAATCAACGCGAAAAGCTCAAAAATTGTTTCCTCACATCGAAAGAAATCTGCTCCAATATCATACTTCTCTCTTTATCTACGAGGAGCAAATCCACATGAGAATATAAACCGCTGTCATCATCCTTAAAAAGATTGAAATGGTATTCTGCTTCTTTTCGCCGCCAGTAATGATAGATTTCATCAGGTTGCTTGTCAGCCCTTACTAGACGTACATAGTAATGTGTATCATAAGATTCCATAAAAACTACTCCTCCGAATCTCAAAATTTGTCTCGCATCGAATGAAATCCATTTCTTTTTTCCTCCTGTTTTTCTCTCTCTCGAAGTGCATTGTAATTCGTAAGAACACAAGCTGCATCCAATTTTCCATCGAGAAATTTATTGATGGATTCCGTCAATTGCTTGTATTCTGGCGGTGGCGACACAGCCTTTCCCTTTCTATTCCGATACATCAAAATCCCTTTCCTTACCAATCAAAGTTTCATGACCAAAGCTGCTTCATAATTTCGTCGCGAACAGCAAGCTGAACTTGGAAGCAACGCTTGGCATATTCAAAATAATTAACTTGGCGCAACCACGGAGTGATATGAAACTTCTTTTCGTATTGCTTTGTGAGATTCTCAGCTCTGATTACATATGCTTTCTGATACCCATCTAAATATTCATCCAAAGTACCGGATGATTTTAAAGCCGCAAATAATGCTGGCTGTCGTTCTTTCAAGAATTTAGCTCTCGCATTTCCATAAACACCGAAATATAATGGCTTCTCGATTTGAGGCTTTTTTATTTTACTCCGTGGCATCCGGATGCCCCCCTTCGTAGGTAAATTCTTTTGAAGATTCTTCACAGATTCATGTCTACCATCTTTTTTGACCTTCCGCAGGTACTGCAACACGCTGCCATTTCTGCGGACCCCTACGCCCATTATATGGACTACCGTCATCAACAAAACCATGTCGCCAACGGATTTTCTCGGCAATAAGTTTGTCAATCTCTGCTAACTCTTCAGGTGTTCCAATATGGCTCTTTACTAGATTCGCAGCAGTGTTCTGCATTTTCAACGTTTTTTTTCTGATCATGTTAAATTCTCCTTTTTCAATCCAAAAACAATAGCTTTTCGGCAACAAGTAGAAGCTGGTCTTTGCTCATATAATCAATATCTACTCCGAAAAGACTTTCGAAATAGCAGATGATGCTCTCTATTCGCGCGACCGCTTCAGGAGATTCCGCATAGAATAAAAACATATCATCAATCCAGTCGAGAATAAAAGCAGCATCTTTGCCACGAAACTCGGGATTACAAGCATCATCACTAATTGAATTTTTCAAAAAAATGACCTCTCAGATTAATTGTTTTTCTCTCAAACGCTTCTCGTACTTTTCCATAAGAATCATGCCGTCTTGTTCGTGCATATACCCAGGAAGATCATTTACCTGATTGTTTCTGATGAGCTGTCTTGTAGCAACTGTGGAAAGTAAAACCTCAAAACTAGCGATTTTGCCAGTCTTATACTTGAGCGGATGCAGATGCTGACAAATGAGAGCTTCAAAAACATTCGCAAACTGCGCAAGTATGACATCGTGCTGACTAGGTGGAAAGTACTGTGTAAGACGATCAATCGCTTCGACAACATTACTGCTGTGTAGTGTCGAAAAAACCAGATGCCCAGACTCAGCAGCTGAAATTGCCGCTAAAATTGTTTCGGCGTCACGCATTTCGCCAATCATGATGATATCAGGATCTTCGCGCAGTGCAGCATACAGTCCCCTTGCAAATGAGCTACAATCACGTCCAATCTCTCTCTGTGAAATGACCGACTTGCTTTGAGGGAAGATATATTCTACAGGGTCTTCAATTGTAATAATCCTTTTGGATAACGACTCATTGATACTCTGCAAGATTGCTGCAATCGATGTCGTTTTTCCATTACCGGTCGGCGCAGAGAACAACACTAGGCCGTGTTGCTTTCGAGAAATCAATTGTACCGGCACAGGAAGGTTCAAGGTCTGCATAGATGGTATTTTGTCATGCAGGATACGGATAGCAAGATTAGCACCAGAAATACTTTTGAAAATATTGATACGGACGCGGATGCCGTCAGTAGTCGTATATGCAAGATCCGCATCGCCGTTTTCCTCAAGAAGTTTCGAGTAATGTTCCTCGAAAAAAGGTTCAGCATAGAAGAGAATCTGGTCTGACGACAAGCATACAGAACCAAACTTAGTCAGAACCCCATTGATATCACGTATGATGGCTGGAAGTCCCGCAATCATATGTAAATCGCTGGCTCCAATCTCATTCGCCTTAAAAATCAAATCATCTATAGCATTTCGTTTCAAAAAAATCACCTCAAAAAAAACAGGCTCTTCGGCCATCCGGCCAAAGAACCTGACAGCTTTTACTGTATCACATACACAGCTGACGTATTACAGAAATCCGAAGAATCCTGCAACACGATGAAAAGCGGATTCTTTCTTTTTTTTCTGAGTCTCCTTCTGAGCCTCGATGGTCTGATGAAGTTCCTCTGTCGAGATCGGCTTCGCGAAGGTTTCGGCAGGCTTCTCTTTCGCTTGTGGTTGAGACTCCTGCTTTACCTTGGAATCACTTTCTGCGAGAAGTGCTGTAAGCTGAGACTGCGCAGATTGTACGATATTGATTGCCTGCTTGATCTGCAAGAGCATCAGAGAGATGCGCTTGTCTGCATGATCTTTTTCGAACTGAACATTCGACAGCCGATCCTGTAAGCTGTCATACTCCTGCTTGCTCTGGTTGAGTTCGTCGAAAAGTTTTTCCTGCTGCTTCTTGGCCTCAACCAGATGGAAATCAGTCTCTAGTTTTGCCTTCTGGATCTCATTGCATTTCTGAAGCTCTGCATGAAGTTCTGCAATGCGCTTCTGTGCTTCCGCACTCTGCTGATTCTTTTCACTGATAACCGCATCCAGTCGGTTCTTCACTTGTTCGAGATCCTTTTGGGCAGATTCTGCGAGCCCTTTATACTTCCGAACCAGACCTGAGTTGATAGCCTCACGCCCTTCCTGGATACCGAGAAACTGATTCTGCAAATCATCATTCTCTTTCTTGAGTTTCTCAAAAGAGCTACTGATGCTCTGCAGACGCTGTGACAACTTTTCATTTTCACAGGTAAGTTTCTGCACCAGTTTCTCGTTCTTTTCATCGCCATACGGTGCAGACTTGGCTTCTGGAGGAACATATCCCAGAAGCTTGTCAAGGATTCCCAGAACCGAGTCATCAATCGACCATTTCTTTGCAACGAACTTCACATGTTCGCCGTCATCATTCAATGCCTCCAGATGCTCTTTCAAGACATTCTGAAAATCCTTCTCGGACATCCCGTAGCGGCTCGCGAGTTCCGCAACCTGAATGTTCATTTTCATTGCCTCCTTTAGCTAAAGCGGGTTAGATTATTTTGCCGGAGATCGGCAAAATATATTCCACAAGTAGAAGACCTCCTTTCATTAAAATCTATTGATTTTCTTTGTTCAGAGATCTGTCTGAGGTATTCAGAGCATTCAGCTCTGCCTGCGTGGCATGACGAACACGTACCTTGTTTCTCATACTTTCTTCCAAGATACGTTGTTCGAGAATATACTCTTCACGCTGAATGGAATCATAGAAGCGGATAATATCATCTAAAGTAGACATGCGGTATACCTCAGAGATATCCCTCAGGAATACCATCATCAGCAAGTTCTTTTTTAGATTGCTTTTGCTCTTGTTCAGCAATCGAATCCGCTTTCTGATGTGGTGAAGAAACTACTTCCTTCTGCTGACGTAGAATGGCTGCAAGTTCTTCTTTCAGGCGCTCATTCTCTTTCAGGAGATCGCTATTTTCACGACGATACTGATAATCTACATCGTCGATATTTCCTCTATGTTCTTCACAATAAAGGGAAATTAACCGCCGTACTGAGGAACTAAAATTCCTCTGTTTTTCGAGGAACTCCAACATTTCAGGAGTGGGATCAAGAGACACCGTCTTGATAACTTTTTTCCTCTTAGTATCGGACATTCAAATAACCTCCTTAATTCTTTGCTGAGGCACGTTCTTTCAGCTTTTCAAAAATCGAACCATGTACAAAAGCATCAAGCCCCATGGCTTCGAGGAATACCGCCGTTTTAGGATCATCGATGTAGAGCAGACGGATACGTGCCCGCTCGCAATATGCTTCGAGACGAGATTTGAGCGCATCCCTCATGAGGATTGATCCACCACCGTACACGGCAACAACGTCAATTTCGTTGTTTGCCTCAGAGATGACCTGCTTTGTCATTTCAAAGATATCTTCCGCCTCGTCTTCCAAGGCAGGCATGAAGATGTCCATGGCATCTTCATGATATTTATGGTTTTTATCACGGAGATACCGCGAAAAATCCTGCCTAGTCACGGACGTGAGTCCAAAACGAGATTTAAAATCTTCCAGCACTCGCGCCATTGCATGTCCGTTGCCGTTATTCGTGCCACGAATAAAATCCGGACGGAAAGCAATCCCTGTGGTGATTGGGAATTCCGTCGTGACTTCTCCGATAGCAACATGCAGGATGCGGCTCTTCTTGATATCATCAACAGAAAGAACATCACCATCACCAGAAAAAACATCTGGATTAGAGATGAATGCGTGCGAAGCGGTCACTCCTTCCGGAATGCACTTCACGAAATCGAAAGAGATGACTACGATATACTCTTGCGGACCCGCATAAATCGTTACCATGTGTTCCTTACCCAGGAACTTGTTCTCGAACTCATGAGCCTTCATGACGGAATAGTAGGACACGGGGATGGCCGTAGCCATATCCACCGTCACGTTAATTACTTTGTCTAAATCCTTCTTTTTAGACTTCATAGTTTTTGCATAAGCGTCTGCGAAAGCCTCACCCGCAATATGTGCGAGGGTATTGACATACACGATGTCGCTGGACACCTTGTCGTTGTCAACTCCCACCGTGATAGAACGGCAATGGGCATTTGAGCGCAATGCTGCCGTCCCGACATAATAAATCGTACCCTCGACGGATACGATGAGCTCGTCATGAATATGTGCTGCCACATAATCCGTGCTCACATCATCGAGCTTCGGCAAATGTCCTACTCGCGCAAAAACACTCGGGCTCGAAACTGCCTTCCCATTAAAATACATGTCCTGCTCTGAATTACCACAATCATTAGCGACTTTCAGAATATCCATCATGATTCTCCTTTCACGATTCCGATTCCATTTTATATACGAACATATAGGTATTTATATACTTTATTGTTCGTTTCTACTTTGATTATAACACCTGTTTAGGTATTGTCAATACTAAATTATTGGCAAAATAATGAGATGTATTGCCACTTTATTTACAATATGCCAATAAAAACAAAATCATGATGATATATTAATAATAAATATTAATCTATTTCAATTTCATGATTAACTGTTCACCAAGAGATGGTAAACAGACCGCGAAAGGGTCATAGGCAGAAATACACTCTAAAATAGCCGCGTCTGACATCTGATATGACTTTAAACACATTGCTGTCTGTACAGAAACACGATAATGATTCCGTTCGGCAGATGGTAGCTGGTAAATTTCATTGAGGGCGCTCAGATAGCAAGCATAGAATAGAGACTGTTCGTCAAGTTCAAGAGATGGCTTACTGACAAAGCGCAAGTACTCAATGCGGCGCAGGATTTCATTCGCATCGTCGTTGCTCAATGGCGACTGCAAGGCAGGAAAAAAATTACGATCATCATCAAAAATTTGATAGAGTTCTCTACCGAACAATGTAAATCGTTCATCAAGACAATCCTGTTCTTGGCGGAGTATTGTAAAGATATTCCCCAGTTCTTCCGTAGCCGCAGAAGAAAATCCACGTATTATAGCATCTACAATCTCTGTCAGCAAGCATCGGATACGAGAATCAACATATTCTCTATAAACTTTCGTCCTATGTGAATAAAAAGCTCGAAGATTGATATATTTTGAATGAATGGAATTTAGAATTTTCAGGGAAGGATTCATACTGGAAAGGGATTCCAGTGATTCTGTAAAAATCTTTTCATGGGCAATGAATGTAGTAGCGTTCAATCCTTCACCGTACAACAGGATCATGCGATAAGTTTGCTCCTGTATTGGTATGTAAGAAACATAATCCATAAGAAAATCAAAGCTGTTGATATACCGAGTAATATCTTTTTGAAAATCTATTCCGAAAAACAAGAACGATTCCAGCCACTCCTGTATATATCGTTCCAGAAAATCATCCTCGCAATCAGTGATACGCGGAAGAAGAAATTTTCCATTGCAGGAAAGTCCGTTACTCCAAGAGACAGCGAAATCAACAGTTTCCGAGTTAGAAGAATCATCTTGAGTCTGAAAGCTATAAAGACGAATGAACCGATTAGCAGAGGCAAAATCAAAGAATTTATGCTCTGATCCGTAACCATCATACGTCATGAGACGTATTTGCTTCAGATGTTCCAACGCGACCACGCCTTTCTAGAAATTGTCAAAACGAAAAACTCCTATGCCCGACAAGGAATAGAGGACATCACTTAGGCAACTATATATTTTCAGCAGAAAACGAAACGGAATTGCATGGACGTTCCTCGACGAAAAAGAAAAAATCTTTTTGAATAGCCTTTATCTGATTCAGATACTTTTGCAGACTATGAACCGAAAGCAGTGATTCATATCCATGTTGACCAAAGAAAGAGTTAGGTTCCTGAGAGTCAAGATACGGTACAGGTACATTAATTATAGAAAGCAGCAGAGCTTCTGCCTCATGAAAAGTTTTTCTTGCACGATTGAGTTCCATCATATTCTGACTATTCAAAGATGCTGCGATATGGAATGATTGCATCGAGTCTAAGCGTTCGAAAGAGGATTCGATGAAACAATGATTGTGTTCCCACTTCGTATCATTTACATCCAGATGGTTCTTGCGAATACGTAAATCTTTACAGCAGGACAGGAGAGGCATCACCTCTTGCCCGAGAACAGGATATCCGATCTCTAAGACTATCTTCCTTTGCAAAGATGGTTGCAGTGCCTTGAAGCGGAATTCCACAGAGAATTGCCGCAAATACTGGAACATATGCTGGATAGCATCAGAATAATACTTTTCAAACTTCAAACCTTTCAAATAGATACGCATACCGCATTGTTTCGGGTGATAATTCTTTGGGAGATAAATCGGTTGAAGCCAGAATTCAGCATTTGCCAAAATTTTTTGTGGATTATATATTTCCATATCGCAATATACTCTCTTGTGAGAAATATCAACGACTTCATTTATAATACTGATATCCAAAAAAACACCTTCTTTTGACACAAAGGCTAAAAAACCGCCCCTCTGCCTGACAATATTGGGACAGAGGGGCAAACTTGATCCAGAAAAGTTAAATATCGCTTTCACCAATTTCCGTTGACATTTGGCCAACGACGGCATCTGTATCACAAGTGATAGTGCCATCACCAGTATTAATCTGATAAGGCTTGTTCCACGGATTATTGACACTCGATTCCGTCCAACGCTGCGTCCGACGAATGAAGTTACCATGCTGCACACCATCGTTAGATTCATCAGCAGTAAGTCCTTGATCTTTAGCAAGCGTTGACAAATCACTGGGCAGAGCGTTATTGACATTAAGGGATTTGTACGTTACACAAGCCGCTGAAAGCTCACGAAGCTCCCATCTGCAAGACACGATACGGTACGTCTCGAAAAGGCCGAGACCGGCAACACCGAGTGCTACCAAGATAATCAGAAGACCCGTATAACCGATTGCCTCAAACGTCAGCAATGCACCTTTCTTCTTTGCTTTCTTTTCAATCGTTTGAAGGCATCCTCTGTATGTTGCTTCCATTTAAAATTCCACCTTTCAACATAAAATAATAGATTTCTCATCACAGACGAAATATACCATGAAAAAAATGGCTTGGTTTATACATTTATCTTAAATCGCGAAACTCACCCCTCCTCTGTCGTAGTAGTTGTCGTGGTCGTTGTAGTATCGATTGTGCGAACAAGAGACATCTCTTCGGAATAAGTTTCTGTCAGCGTTTCCGCAATTTCTTTTTCGATTTCCATCAAGATAAGGAAACCATAGCTTGCAGTATTATTTTCCTCAGTAAGCGGCGTTTGCAGAATACCGACAGAAGATGATTGCTCTTTTGAATCCTTATCCTCATCAGAGTCTACATAATGATGCTCATCCCCCGATGAAGTCTCGTTCAGAGACGGTTCTTCCTTTTCATGAACGAAATTGAGTTCGTCTTCAATCTTATCCTTTACAAAACCAGAAGCAAGCAACCCTTTTGCGATGAGGATATCTTGGTCATGTTCATCAAGGAATGGTGCATATTCATGAACCTTGTTCTTCTGATACTTATATTCTTCATCGATATCATCAGATTTCTCAAGATGCGGAACCGGAACATATCGCTTCATTTTTTCCTTTTCCTGCTGGATTTCCAGCTCGGCTTGACGGCGGACATATTCTGCATAATTTTCATCACGCCCAGGTTCTTCCGCAATAGGAGAATTATCTAGAACGACGCGCTGGATCTGTTCTGGAGTGAAAGATGTTTCTTTCATGAGCTCTTTCGTAGTTTGGATATCCATACTCGGTTGAGACTGCCCTTTTTCAGTTAGCAGATCATGCATCTTGCTCTTATAAAGAGCGACACAGGATTGCTGATCGGCATTCATATCGGGCTTGAAATTCGCAATAGCTTGTTCTCTTTCCAGTACAGCACTCGCTTGATTGAGGATATTGCCAGCATAAGTGACTGCAGTAGTAATCGCAGCTGCTTTTGCAAGTGCGATGAGATATTTCTTAATATCATCACGATTGATATGCCGCCGTAACATTTTGAGAGCAATTCTGCCATCCTTGAGTGCGCCCATCGGGTTCTTGTTCTCATAGACACCTTCAGTAGCAAGACCGCGCAGCTTGTTATACTCTTGTTGCAGTTCCGCTTTCTCGTTCAGCTTCGTTTCAACACGTTGCAGACGTTTCATAGCAGAATTGATGATATCATCCGCATAATTACGCGAGATACCAGGCAGCTGCGCTCTCGGGGAGCATTCAACAATAGCCTCCTTGAGCGACATGGTAGTCACATCAGGATACATGTGAATAATTTCTTCCACGGCATCACGATCTGCAAATGGTTCGGAGAGTTCGAGTTGGAAAGAAGGAGTCTTATCAATCCTAGAACGCATGACCTGCCGATAAAGCTGCTGAAGCGTAATCCCCAACTCAGAAAACTTTTTCTCTTTCGGCAATTCTTCATAAGGTTCAAGATTGATAATTTCTTTTTCCGCGTGCAAGGACTGCTTTGCGCAATCAAGCACGAAGGAAGCATATTCCTTCTTGCTATGGAACATGGATTCCTTGGAAGGATCATATTCTGTATTTTCTGTGATAGCGCGTAAAATATTGATAGGATTCTGTTGCTTATCCAGCAATTCTTTTGCGGTAAGCGCATCCATACACTCGATAGTATGAGTTGCGTGGAAATTCGATATCTCTTTCTTCAGTTCCTGCATACGTTCGAGATACAGTTCATGAGTAACCGGATAATGAGAGGAGGAGAAACGCTTCTTCATCTCGTAACCAGAAGTGAAATCTGTGATGCATCCGAAAAGATACTGATCTTTATCACGACCAGCTTCTACATAAACAGGAGACGCCTCGATGATACCCTTGCGCAAAATAGGTTCGATCTGGGAATCAATGAGTTCATCGAGAGATTTGGCATCATTAAGCTCAGGATAATCTTCACGGACATTCTCAATGATATTCGTGCAGATATTGTTCAAGATATTCAGCTCATCAGCACCAGAGAGAAGGGCTACGCCGGAAGAAGCCATATACTGTTTAGCAAAATTTCGATAGATGTCGCCTTCGGATTCCATCTCATCTTTGTTGTATGCCAAGATCTTCTGATAACGGTCTACAGCCTCGTCAAGACTTTTACGGATTGTGGCAAAATACGTATCATCTGCATCTTTGACAATCGTTGTACGTCGCAGAACAGCTTCGATAACATCAGGCGAAAAACCATCTTTGATGACAAGTGCCAGAGCTACCTGACCATCTTGATACAGCCCAAAATTCTTTTTTGAATAATGCTCATATTTTTTCTCGAGATTAGAAATCCGCTGCTTGTACACCTCAGATGCCAGAGCAAATGCATTATCTGATTTACGCAGGAATTCGTGATTCACTTTTGCAAGCACCCTGTTGACGTAGATAGCGACAGCTTTCGCATCCGGCTTTCCCTCATTGTTCACCAGACGCTTTCTGATTGGAGACACGTTCTTGAGTACGTCAATCACATCATCAACAGAATTTCCTTTTTCGAAAAGCTGGACGGCAGCCGTGATATCATCATCAAACCGCACATTGTAATCAAATTCATTTGTTCTTTTATCGGCAGGAAGGTTCTTTTCTTTTTCTTTTCGTTTAAGCACGATGCGCTTCAAGATGCTTTGATAATCCTGCAATAATTTCATAAAAATCACTCCTTCTCATCATATTGTGACTCTAACGCATCAAGACGTAACTGCAAATCGGTAATCTGATCTGTATATTCCTGTATTTTTTGTGTGATAAACTTATGACGATTAATGAGATAACTCTCCATTTTATTGAGTCTGTAATAGAAATAGATAACTACAAAGAGTAAGAAAGGGGTTGCTGCAGCTGCATATTGTAAAAACATCATTTATCATCCTCCTTTGTATCATCCTCTTTCTCTTTAATGATACGCGAACGGACAAGCCAATGATAATTGAAATTCTCTTGACCATATTTTGCAACCAATTGTTTAGCTTCGATGACATCTTTTGTATTCACAGCCACATAGGCAAGAGATACAGGGCAGTTCTCTAAAGCAAGCTGAAAAAGTCTGGAACCGAAGGGAGAAACATAATAATAGTCACGTTTCTTGATTGCTGTAGAAAGGATTTGTATCTGCCTCTTGTTCAGACCGAACGTCCTGTAATTCTTAGCTGTCTCCTCTTCAAGCGCATCCTTGTTCGGAAGAAAGATACGGCTCGGGCAAGACTCGAGAACAGTATTGAAAATCGGTGAATTGACGATATCCGTTATGGACTGCGTAGCAAAAATAACACTCGCATTCGCTTTACGAAGAACCTTGAGCCATTCACGAATTTTCGCCGCGAACTGCTCGTTATCGAAGAAAACCCAGCACTCATCTAATACAATAATTGTAGGCGAGCCATCCAGACTCTGTTCGATACGATGGAAGATATACATGAGTGTCGTGCCGACAATCTGAGGCGTACTCATAAGCTTCTCCATCTCGAATGTCTGCCAGCTTCCGAGTTGTAGACTGTCCTGATCGGAATCAAAGATACGTCCGTATGGACCGCCAGAACAAAGCGGAGCAAGAGCCTTTTTCAGCTGTTCATCCTGCACAGCGTTGACAAGGCTGGTCATACGGCGAAGCCTTGCTTCTTTTCCTGTGAACGACTCAGCAACGGATTCAAGCGCATCCCAGACTGCCTGCTTTCTATCTGGTGTGATTTCAAGATTCTGCATTCTGACAAAATCCAGCAACCATTCCAACGCCCACTGACGCTCCCTTTCATCGTCTATAAGCGCCAACGGCATGAAGGACAAGGATCCTGAATCCTCATTGCCGATATCGAAGAATTTCCCCCCTACTCCCTGTGTCAAGACATACGAAGAACATCCCTTATCAAAAATGAAGATACGGGCACCATCGTATTTTCGGAAGGAAGCTTCAATGACATTGAGCAAAACGGATTTACCTGCACCAGTTGGACCGACAATCAAAGTATGACCGACATCACCGACATGCAGATTCAAGCGATATGGCGTATTGCCTGATGTCTGTGTGAAAATAAGCGGAGGACCATTAAGACATTTGTTCCAAGACTCACCAGCCCAAATCGCAGAAAGAGGCATCATATGGACGAGATTGCCACAAGAGATAAGTTGCCTGCGCACATTGCGCCCAATATTTCCTGGCAGGCTCCCCATCCAAGCATCCACCGCATTCAAGTCCTCCAGTTTAGCCTTGAACCCGATATTGTTGATAGCCTGTACGACGGCCTTCGCCCGCTCATCTGCATCATCTACTGAGTCAGCCCACAGGACGATGCAACCCGTATAGTAGCCATAAGAGGTCTCATCGGATTCAATGGCAGCCAGGCAACTCATAGCCTCTTGATATCGTGATACCATCGTGACATTGGCATTATCTGATTCGACGCCCTGCATGAACTCTTTGATCATGTCCATGATGGACTTGAACTTTGCTTTCCATTCCTTAGCTTTATGTCCCACGGCATTGATGGCATCAAGCTTTTCAAGACAATAGTATCGCGTCACCCAGCGATATGGGAAATTCAACAGATTCAGAGAATCAAACACTCCGAAAATTGTGCTCTGCATGAAACCGATGATTGATATTACACGAAGATAGCGTCCACCGAGACGCGGTTCCAAGCCACCAGAAAGGGCTGCATCATAAAGATAATTATCAAGCAGCACAGGATGTTTCGGGAATACGAGCCGCCGATTATATGGCGAAATCGTCGAATGTAAATAATTCAGCATCTCGTCCTGATTCAGCCATTCGCAAGGAATTTGCACAGCAAAAAAACCTGTATAGACCATATCGCAAACCTTGGCAAAACGTTCCAGATAATCGTTTGCGTCAATGCCTTTTTTCTTTTTTCCTTCGACGACGAACTCTCTCAGCCGACCCTCGTTATCATTAGGCGGCATATAATAAAGTGTAGCGTAATAAGTCGTCTCGAAATGTGTTCCCTTACCTGCAAAGAAATGCTTTCTTTCATCGTCCATGATTTTCGTAATCGGATCAGGAAATGTCAGACTTTCAGGATAATCCGTCGCAGGAACGCGCTGCGCTTCAAAATAGAACACCCAGCCCGTATCGATGCTCATAAAGAGCGAATTGAGCTGCTGCGTGATGATGGATAAGTGCTCCCGTATTGCCGAATCAAGGTCAGGACCGCGATAACGGAACGTGGTCTGTATCGAGCCATCTTTATTAATAACAATGGCTGGATTATGTATGATTCTCGCCCACGGCATAACGTTCTTAAGTGTCTCTCGTTTCCACAAAAATCTATCAAGCCTGTACATCAACCTCACCTCTTGTTACTGAAGAAAAATATTGCTCAACGTCAACCGTAGTAGGTACTAAAGACGATTTCACATCTTCAAGGATATTCGTTTCATCCTCATGCTTCAATTTCTTCGATTCAAGGAATTCGGAAATATGGGAAAAACCAATCAGCGGCGGTTTGGTATTAGCAAGAAAAAGACCGGGGATGCTTCCCCAGAATGTGTCTTTTAATCCGTATGACTGCACAAGATAATTGACACCAAGGGAATCAAGCAGATGCTCGAAAAATTTTCGGAATGACAGATCATCTTCTTTATTCAACAAGAACTGAAAAGAATCCGTATAGTAGCCATTATAACGCGACAAGATATGATCAAGTGCCATCTTACGAATCACTTTGCGTCCCAGGCACCAGTGCGAAGTATATTTTGCAATGTTGTTCTTGCTTTCTTTCGTACCGAAACAGATAAGCCTCCGAGAATGGCGATATGTCATATGGGAAATGCCGTAATAGATCTTGTCAGTAGGCCATGGAGAAAGAAGAGATACGACATAAAGATGCTTGCCGTTAATATACATGTTGTTTGCTCCGAATTTTATATCAATATCTTCAGACAGCAACGCATCCATATAGAGCGGAATTTCAGGAAGTTCTTCATGCGATTCTCCATGAGAAAGGGAAAACGAAAGTACATCCATAATTTCTTGATATTTCAAAAGTTTCACCGTTGTGAGAGAAGAAAATGCTTTCAAGATACGGCTTATTTCAGATTCAAAATAATCAACGACTTTTTCTTTCCTGATTTTCGGGCGCAAAGAATTCCCAACATATTTACTGGAAGAAACAAAGGGATTCCAGCAGATAACAAGATAGAATTTCCCTGTTTCTTTGATGTATTGCACTTCCTGCCAAAGCACCCACCCTCTCCGAAAAGAAAAGAATGGATACTCCTCGTCTGGAAAATATGAATAAGGCTCGTATTGAATGACAGAAAATAAAGAGCCATCTTTTTGTTTCATGACGCTCGGTCTGATGATACCTCCCCAAGGAATCCATTCTTCAATAGCTGTAGATTTCAGACCGAACTTTTGGTTAATCGAGGACATAACAACGCTCCTTTCGCATGAACTTAAATCTATCTTACACATTGGAAAAGCAGTCGGATTATTATGTTTCATCAAAAAAGGTTGCCGCAATCCGTGCGGCAACCTTTTTCAAACAGAGTAATATCTCTGTTTGCTTCGATAAGCTTTAAAACATTCGAAGAACATCTTATCGTTCTTGCAGATATAAACCAGTAGAACATGCAACGTAAGCGTTACAAAGAGAATCGGCCAAAAACCAAAATTTAAAATCATGATGAAAGCAAAAAGACCATTTAGCACCAACGGGGTTTTCGGTACCCCCAGAGTTAGTGCAGGTTCGGTAAGTCCCCGAGAAAATCCGAGTTCATACCAACTTGCCGCATCATTTTCAGTTGTAGCTGTATCTATCTCAGCCATAAAACATCCCCCTATCAGAGGAAAAGCATACCTGATCCGATAGTAGAGATTGCACTAGCCGCGCCAAGACCAAGACCGATACCGCCAGTTCCTTGTATAGCACGCTTAGCGATGGAATTCTCAAAATTCATTGCCACAGAAAGACCAAGCAAGCCTGCACCTGCAGTACCAACAGCAGTAGCCACAGGTCCAGTAATAGTATTCTTTACCATTGTAAGTGGCGTTGTAATGACTGAAAAATCGCCAGTACCAGAATCATTAGTATTGGAGCCAGTACCGATTGCGAATGAGGTATCACTCGTAATCATGATAGTTCCCATAATTCCAAGCTGTATGACCAGCATTTTGTTTTCCGAAAGGAATTTCAAGACCCTTCGGCAAGACTTTTTAAAGTCCATGGTAATCAACCTCCTTAAAAAACAAGAATATTTCTTTTACAACTCCTATGGTAAGTGTAAAATGCATAAAAAGTTTCTTGTCTTTTTTCATTTTTACCGAGACTTTGGAGGATGGTTTCCTGAACCAGCAAGTGTACGGAATAAATATTTCTTCGTAGCCGGATCATAACCTAGAAGTTCTATAATTTCCTGCACTTTGCGTATATTACCAGTGTATTTTAAGTACACGATATAGTTGATTGCTTGTGCAATCGTTGCTTGCTGCGGATTACGGCTTACGCGAGCCGTCATGTTTTCGAGCCGAAGAAGTGTATCCTTCGCGCTATTACTGTGTACGGTCGAGCAACCGCCACCATGGCCAGTAGACCACGCATCAAGCAACGCTAAAGCTTCACCGGACCGAACCTCGCCTACAACGATACGATCTGGTGTCATACGCAAAACCTGGCGCAAACAGTCCTCCATCGTAAACTCAGCGGTAGCACGCATCTGGACACAATCTTTTGCGGTGCATTGCAGTTCCGGCGTATCCTCAATGATAATCACGCGATCATCGAGTTTGGAAATCTCATTCAGGATGGCATTCAAAAAAGTCGTCTTGCCTGACTTCGTACCGCCTGCAGCAATGATATTCTTCTTCTTATGGATACCATCTATAAGGACGTGATACTGCGTCTCAGATAACGTGCCCTGCTTGACATAATCTTCGAGAGTGAAAATAGTTTCTGGATGTTTGCGGATATTCAGCGTAGGACTCGGCACGACATTCGGCAAATTCCCCTCGAAGCGACATTTCGGAAAATATGGATTCTTAGGAATATCCGCATCGAGGACAGGCCGATTCGGTGCAACAATCTGATTAGTGAGTGCTGCGACAGAAAGGATGATGCCTTTCGTCTTTTCTGGGGGAATCATCTTGCCAGTATAGAAACGTCCCTTTCCTAAAGAATCAACCCAGATCTTGTGATCAGGATTGACATAGACTTCGAAGACCTTCTTATCTTTCAAGAATGGCAGAAGGTCTTTCATACTCGTAATGAGCGCATCCATGGTAATGCGATAACGCTCAGAATTACCTTCTGTGCCCATAAAATCACTCCTTTTCAGTTTTCTTATTCTTATTGATTGCACCAAAGACATTGACACGAGAAATAGGGTTGGCTGAAGATTTTACACTGGAAAATTTTTCAGTGCTACCCGTCGTATCATCATCAGACTCAGATTCATCCGAAACATCGCCTTGCTCCTGAGCAGGTTCTTCCTCAACTTCAGTATCAGATGGCAGTTCATCCTGTACCCCCTGTTCTTCATCTGGTTCCGGCGCAGGATCTGCAACATCCTCCCCCAAATCATCATTATCCATGAAATCAAAACCATTCACTGCGTCTTCAGTGTCCTTAATGTTTTTGTGACGTTCCTGCTCATGCATGAGCTGTTCCGCTTCATTTAAATCATCATTATTCGAAACGACTTGTGCTTCTCCCTGTGCACGTTTCTGCCGCTTAACTCTATCCGAACGCTCTTTCATAACACGCTCGAGGTAGCTATCCGTCAGTTTCTCTTTCTGACTTTCTGACCGTGCCCGATGACCGCCAGATGTGGAGCCTTGGTGAGTGTCTTTTTCATCTTCGGCGTTGCTTTCATCATCTTCTCCTTGAGCCCGCCTGATGCTTTTAATGATTTCTTGTTCACGTTCTTCCTTCTTTCCCTCAAGCATCTGCATATAATCCCTATAAGTCATTCCAAGCCTAGATGCCTGCTCCTTATTAACCAACTTCTGGGCATGTGCCTTCTCAGCAGCTTCTTTGCGGTGAATTGCGAAGAGATCATCATACGTCGCAACCTGGGTGACGTAATCGCTGATAGGCGGCTCATCTATCTTTGTCCGATTGAGAAGGAACGGATAGAGATAATACCTGAGCTTATCACCGAAGATAGCATTATGGCCTGCGACAAATACGAGTTCCTTTTCAGAACTCATATGAGATACTTCATCCGGCGTCATGAGCTCTCGCCCCGTCTGAGATGTAGAATCTGATCCTTTGGCAAAACCGCCGCCGCCATCGCTATGCGATACGGTATCGATGGTCTTTTTACCGAGTGTCTTGCTGATAGCCTCTGCTGTTGCAGCCCCTGCGTCGATATTCGGGGTGAAATAGATATGCAGATGACAGTTAGATCCGATACTGTTATCCTTCGTATATTCCTTATTCAACTGGTTGACATCCTGACAGACGATACATATCTTGATGCCGTAACCAGCACAGATAGCCAATGCGAGTTCAATACATTTCATGTTGCCAAGCTGTGGGAACTCATCAAGCATCAGCAGCAACCGTTGCTTCTTTGCACTACGATCCGCATGCCCCTTATCATCAGGAAAAGATGTTCTGCAACCATCGAAATTCTCGCATACCCAGTTGACGCGAATATCATCACGTTTCTTGTGCATCCTGCCACCGCAAGCCGGACAAATCTCTTCTTTCGAACCGAAATCAGGATGCCCCTCCTTGTCAGGAAAAGCGATATCGCAGTCAGGATAATCAGAACAACGCCAATAATACTGCTCCTGCCCAAGCGGAATACGTTCCAGCAACTCTCCACAGGCAGGACACGAGAAAGACTTGAGATCTGGTGTCAGGCGCTTCCGCTTGCCATTTCCACAAGGAACGGCTGGAAGAATCAAATGGCACGATTCATTCGTGCATGCGTATACGGGGCCCTTCTTAGACTTAAAGGGTTTCATCCTAGATCCACAGATCGGACATGTCGGAACAGCCTCATAGATTGGCCCCTTTGGAGCATCCTTCTCCTTTTTCATTCCGCGAATAAGTTTGGAACAAATCATTTGAATAAAAAGTCTCGCGAGCGGCTTGATAGTCTGGACGTCACGAACCTCCATGACGAGATAGATCGAGACCGCCTGCTTAGGATCGAGCATATCGCGGATTGCGAAGTCTGATACCTTTGTATTCTCCTGTACGACTGGGTTCTGGTAAAGTGCCATTGCCGTCTGCGCAGTCTGCATGATGGATGCCCTGGTCTGATCGGCACCATTCAGCATATTCGCCGCGGCTTCAGCAACCTTCGGATGCGTGAGGAGCAGATGGTATGGCTTGCCAGTTGGGAGTCCATCAATCTGGGATTCCCAGACAATCTTTTCATCGTGGTCGATTTTATACTGTATCGCAACACGAATCTCATCGATGCTACGAACAACGAAACCGAACTCTTCCGTGAATGGACGGAAATCCTTGATATATTCGCCATAAATTTCTTTCAGCGGATTTTTTCTACGAATGACAATTCCTGCTTCATCGCGCATTGGATTACCATCCTTGTCCAGAATGGGCAACTCCAAAAACTCTTCTGGGGAAATATGCGGATAATCGCGCATATCTGTAAAAAGTTCTTGAGTTGTCTTATCTGGAGACGAAAGGAATGACATAATATCAGATGGACAAGGGATAGGAAGCCCTTCCTTATCGTGCTGATAAAGCAGATGCAATACAACACCATTCAAGAGCGCCTCAGCCGAATTCGGCCAGAACTCGTCTCCGCCTTTTTGTTCGCCATCAGGACGCACCATGATATGCGTGATTGTAGTAACATCGGTAAGTTCATCATTCGTTCTGTAATCAATCTCCGCGAGTGGATTCCAGTGCGCTGCGCTGCCATCTGGACAGAGCGGCTGGAATTTAATGACCTTCTGATGCAAGACACGTTTCCTGTAGCCCGCGGTATTCTGCCAGAGTTCTCCCTTAGGATCAAAGAAAAAAATACTGTGCTTCCAGATAAGTCCGGTCGGAATGATGGTATTGACACCTTTACCGCTTCGCGTAGGTGCCATAAGAAGTATATGCTCTACGCCATCATGCAGCATGAGACGATGTGTATATGGATTAACACCGACAACAACACCAGAATCCTTAATGATCTTCTTTTTCTTTGTGTAATGGAATCCAAGAAAAGAAGCCTTTTCTTTCTTATAGATATAATTTCCACCGTTCTTGGTGGCATAGAGACCAAGATCGCTTTTCTCGATGTCACTTTTAGATGCAAACGAAGCCGAACCATGGCTCGTCTTGACCTTGAAAGAACGACAGAGAAGTACGAATAGCAGGATACAGAGAACGTACCCAACTGGTAAGATCCAGCTGTAACCGCTTAAGATATCCGGAATAGCTTGAGAAATATTCGCGTCATATTTCCAGATGAAGTAATGAAATGGAGTATATAGATGATGTGTACCGACATATAATCCACCAAGAAGCTGATTATAATCGCACTGTTCAGCAACATCATAGGTCGCGTACCAATTTACGATGGCCATATAAACTAGAAAGGTAAACAATGTATAGACAAGTGCTTTCCTTCGTGCCTTGAGATTCATTTTTTCATCCATAAAAAAACCTCCCATCTTCTTGAGTATACGAAATGAAAGGTATGATAGATTCTTGTCATTATGCGAAAAATAATTTGTTCATGTTGAACAAAATATTGCAACTTGAAAGCCAAAAATTTTTCTGTCAGAAAAAACCGCGCCCCTTAAAGAGCGCGGCAAGAAACTCAATGACCGATGATATACATGCACTTATCATAATTCCCCGTATTGCTGTTGGCCTTAGGATTATTGACATCAGGCGTCTTTGCATTCCCTTTTTCCATCGTAGAATAAACGACAAAACGTTTCCCGTCATCGCTTACTTCGAAACAATAATCACGGTTCCAAGGATCTTTTTTTATCTCATCAAGCCAAGGACCATATTGCCCCTCAGCTTTTGTCAAGTCATCTAGGTTGTCAGGATATTTATCCATCTCGTAATGATATTGACTGACAGCTCCGCAAAGGGAAACAAGATCTGACCGTACAACATCGCCACGTGACGTATTGAGATACTCATGATATCCGAAAACACCTGCAGAAAGAGCTATTAAAATCAAAGTAATAGCGCAGATGGCATCCCAAAGCAGGATACCAGCACCCTTCTTCTTATATTTCACCCCAAATCACCTCACTATATATAGACAAAAGAGAGGACGTTCACCATGTCCTCTCCCACCCAAGAACGATTATGACGATTATGCTCGTTCATCATCTTCATAAACGAAATCGTCAACATCACCATCACAATAGAACTGAAAAAGTTCCTGATCTGTCATTAAATTCACCCTCTTTCTCAACGCGTAGTAGCCTTCTGCTTCTCCATGTTTTCATTGTAATATTTTCCCTTTTTAATAGCATCAAGCTTGACTTCAACCAAGGGAACTTTGCGGATCTTATCAAAAACAGCATTCGGCGAAACTTTATTGAAGACATTCTTGGCAATTTTCTCATCCCACTTCTTGTCAACAATAGCATCGCGCAATGTATAATAATCAGCTTCCGACCTACCCTTTTTCTCGATATTCATTTGATACATCTGCTCGAAAGCAACGATATAATCATTCTTTCCAACTTTTGCATCAACAGATTTTTCAATCGCTACGTTGCGCCGCTGTGCCTCTTCGTACATCGGCTTAAGTGCTTCGTAGTTTTTATGAGCCGCTTCTTTGGCATCGGTGATCATGAGTGTATAGTTATCAGCTTTCAGGGTTCCCCTGTCATTGCGCATTTTTAAGTAGCTGACCATATTCCGAACATATGTGTCTTGGATATGGTTCGTGACCTCGATGCTACTCTGTTTGAGCTTCGCGCCAAGAGTCTTATCATCTTTATTTGCATAAAGCTCCGCAACAAAAGCCATCTTTGCAGTATAGGGCTTATTATTTTTCGAGAACTTCGTAATTGTAACAGCCTTCGCCCCCTTCTTGATAGCAAGCTGGAACTTCTTCTGATTACTGATGCTCACGATGCGGGGATCAGTAATCCCGCGATCCTTCATAATCTGAAGTAGATAAAGGCTTTCTGGCGCAGGAATCGTCGCGCTCTTGAGGTTTCCCTCCTTATCAGCATAGATCTCCTGAATGGCATGCATCTTACGGATGTCTTTACGATCACACATATAGATTGCACTCTTGTTGTTGAAAGATTCCTGAAAATCCTTCGCTACTTCTTTAAAGTGTTCATTTACATAGAAATTTTCACTTTTCTTTTCTTCTGCGGTCCCAATAGCCGTTTTATCCTCTGCCATTTATAATTCCTCCTCTTACAAGTATATTTTCATTCTCACTACTGAAAAAGTATCACAAAAATAAACGAATAGATTCTTATAAAATCCTACTCGATGAAAGAATCGATACCGAGGGCATCAGAAAAAACCAAATAACCGTATGAGGGGTTGCGTGAAAAGAAATAACCTAGACTATATGTATAAAGTGTCTCGATAATATCATTCGATGAGAACTTACGTAGCAGGAAATGTTTGACGACCCATATATCGATATCTCGGAAATCGAAACAACAAACATCAAAAGCAGTGATGCTACCTGACTCAAGCTGATATTTCATTCGCAAACGTTTATAAAAATAAAAATGATATACATTGTCTATATCTTTACAGTCAAAGATCATCATATCTTGATTAAGCATGAAAGAAAGAATCTGGGCAATATGCATGCAGTTGTTCGCAAAGGAAACACCACGATGCAACTTTGAAGAAGTTTCGCGTTCTGTACCAATCTGTAGATCATAGAAATCCAGAGTCATGCCAGCCTCCTCAATCTTGTCCTGTAAAGAAAAGGAATTATTCCCCGCCTTTTCAAACAAGAAGAATATAGCATAAGGCATAACATCGAAAAAATGCGCATGCCCCTTAGAGATTTCCTCTAAAAAGAAATCCTCAGTAATTTTGAAATATGAAGATGACAGATTGCCATCTTGATACATAAAGATTTCAGACATTCGTCTTGCAAGTTTGGTATGGATATCATCAATTGGGGAAAGCAGGCATTGATTATAAAAGCACAAGGCATCCCTTGCTTTTTCTTTCAGTATCATAAATAACCCCTCTTTGACGATCAGCGTGAGACACATTGATTTACTCGCTGTAAGATGTTGGCTTTGAAGCGCAGGAGCATAGCGAATCTTTTAGGATCAGCACACAGAGCCTCATTCGCATCTTTTGCTTGTTGCAAGATATCAGAGACATCCCCAGCATGATAGTTGAGCTTGCTGAGACCAGCTGAAAGCTTGGCACTCGCCTTGCGTCCGGGTTCATCATGGTCAAGCAGGAGCCCGAAAGATACAGGAAGCTGCCTCTGTTGCTTGCTCATATAATCAAGAAACTTACTGACATAGGCAGTAGAACCAATAGCGAGCACTTGAGTCTGTCCTGCCTGATAGACACTCATCGCGTCTATCTCCCCTTCCGTAACAAATACCGTTCCACGAGCTTTCTCTAAACAATCCCAGCCGAACTGATGGCAGTTACCTACTTTCATTTTGCAGAAACTCTTTTGCTTCTCAGTAAGCTCTTCTGGATTGCGTGTATCTCTAGCAAGATACGAGCTGCCATCTCTATTCGTTGGAATGATGCAATACGGTGAACCGTATACAAGCGGTTTCCCATCTGGTCGTTTCAAATCGCGGACAGAAGGAGTCCTCCAACGTTCGCAATAACCGACACCGAAATGATCTTGGACTGCGCGGGAGATGCCTCGCGACTCCAGATAATCATATTTGAGCGGTGAATATTCATGAGACTTCTCGATATCCTGCCGTATCGTCTCGATACTCACTTCTGGCTTCTCTGCTACGGAATCTTCTTTTTCCTTGCGTACTGGATGAGTCATGACAAGATCTTCCTTGGCTTCATGATTCGAATGACTGAGCCGTATATGGTTCACATCAAGGCAATAAAAAAAAGCATCGCGAGGGCTTATATGCTGCGACTCTGCCACAATATCAATGATCGTCGCATTATGGAAACAGTCCCCAGCCCAGCACGTAAAATGTCCAGGATTTCTTTTGGATTCCTGGATCCCAGTACCATGCTTTCCGCTTCCAGAACCACAGCAAGGACAGATATAACCGGAAACCTTGGCCTTTTCCAAAATATTTTCAGGATGCGTAATGATATAGTTTCTTGCATCCTCGTATTCCAAAATCAATGATGAGTTTGCACTCATAAAAAACGCCCCTTTTAAAAAACTTCAGCAAAGCAGCTGAAGTTTTTTCTTTATCGAGAAAACCCCGATAATCCATGTTTTACGCGATCCTTTTCCTCCGCGCGTTTTGCATCGTTCCACCTATCGATAGTTCCAACTAAGTAGCCTGTGATCCGTCTGATACGGTCAAATTTAGGTGCTTGGAAATGATAATCAAGATCTACATCATCCGTTCCAGGAACCTTCGTCACCATAAGATCATGAAGTCTGCAATCATCTGGCAGATTATTGGATATTTTTTCCATATAACTAAGTAACTCAGCACGGGAAAGGTCATCAATGCCATTGACCGTAATCTCAACGTCATTCACAATATCCCCAGATTTGATATAGTCATTTTCCCATTGCTCGCTTTTTTTCTGATCCATAAAAAACACCCCTTGTCATCTCGCGCTTTGCAACACGTGTGTCGCATCATATTTTTTCCAAATCTGCGATTTTCTTTCAGCTGTTTCTTCCAGATTGTGCTTATGGATATGATCCGTCATAAGCTTCTCCATCGATGTTTGAAACTGCTCGAACGACATACCTGCAAACATATTGACAGGAAGACCTACCCCCGCAACCTCACTCACCTCTACACTCTTCCCATCAGGAGTTTCACAACCGGTCTGCGGATGCAAGTAGAAATAACGTTCGTTCTCAATAAACTCAAGAGAATTTACCGAAACTTCATAACGCATATTTCCCACCGTCACATTGCCCAAGTCGATATCGCCGAAAGGTGTTCCTTTATGAAATGCCTTCATCACGCTAGAATATAAGGTTTTTTTGAAACCATCCCATTGAAAATCCAAAGAATTCTCTTTTGCAGCAAGAGCAACCATATCACCTACGGTATGAGGAGTAACACGCTTCCTGCCGATACTAGCCTGCAGGATTCTTGCATCTTTACCGATGGTTCTCTCGAACATCTCTGATTTTGCAACATCGAGGAATTCATTGATCGACGCAAATCTCGCCTCTTTCGGATCCGGAAGAATTCCTTGATCTATTTTATTAGGGGAAGGAAGATATGTGAAACTAACTTGCTTTTTCTCCATAGTGAATACCTCCTTACCGTGCCATAGCCAATTCATTGGAGGCAACAATCTTCTTAACTTCTGGCACCTTGACAGCGGCATCGAATGCCTTGCTGACACCTTCTAGAAAAGCCGCCTTCTGGCGTTGAATATCTGCACTCGTCATGCCACTTTTCGCCATACGATGAAGCATCTGCTCGATGGGTTTCGTGCGCTCTGTATTGATATACTTGTCAACCATATCGTTTTTCATATCTTTCTTGACAACACCTACATTGATAGAGAGCGCAGGACGAAGTTGTGAAACTTCAGTATAAACCTTTTTCCCCGTTTCAATGCGATTCCAAACTTCTTTCTTAACTTTCATCAGGTTATTCTTCAGAAAAGAATTGCACCTATTGAAAGCACGCCTGATATTCTGAAGAATTTTTTTCTGACAAGAGATAGACTTGTTTTTCACAGAACTACGCACGCTTGTCATGTAAGCGGAAGTGCTCTTGAGCGTAGACGTATATGCCTGCTTTGCCGAATCAAGATATTCAGACATACGGAACGGATGTACATCTTCGCGTTCACGATCTTTTGCGATAGAGAAATACTCCGACATCATCTGGCGGGAAAGTTTATAGTCCGCGATGATTTTGTCATAAAAAGTAGCCAGCTCTTTATCTTCAGCCTCTTTTTTCAGTTTCTCAAGAGCCTGAATATTGAATTTCATTTCTTCATTCATTTTGCGGAACATAATGCCGGAGAGCTCCATACGGTTGCTTTCGCTTGCCAACTGTTCCGGAATCTTTTTCAGAGCCATGATTGCAGTACTTGCGGCATCTTCGAGCGAATGCACCTTGTCATTTGCTTTGTTTTTTACGGCATCAACAGACTCCTTGGAAAGATCTTTGACAATTTTCAGAGTATCCTTCGCGTGCTGGATTTCATTCTTATAGAGATCCTGCCAGCAGGTAGGATTTGGCGTGAAATACATTTCTGTCTTGACCATATTCTCGATTGAGTCATTTGCCTCATGAACGGTCTCCATAATCGCATCATGAATCTCCTTCGGGCTGTCCTGTGTTGCATCGATAGCTACAGAAGAGATTTCATTCTGCAAGTCAGCCGCAACCTGCGGATAAGACTTATTAGATGCATTTTCAAGTTTGTCTTCAAACTCTTCATATGTTGACGCTGCCATAAGAATCATTCCTTTCTCTTCCTATATCATTTACTACAAAAAGAGTATCACGAAAAGTAGGATCCGGAATCCTGTTTTCTTTTGACTTGTTCAACATGGGCAGAAACTAATCAGAGAAAGAAGGCATACCATGAGGTTTATAGAACTCAACACCAGACTCCTTCTCGTAACTCTCAACGACCTTTTTGTCTTCAGGATTGTTATAAGGATCGAAATAGAAGTTCTTGAAATTAACATTCTGTCTAGCTTTTTCGTCGAGTGCGGACAAGCTTCGGTCATGTATTCCCTTTATCTGAGCACGAACAACGAAATAAGCTGAGAATTGGTTCCACGCCATAGCCTTGAGGGCTTTGATATGAGCACTAGCCTGGGCCACTTCTTTTTCACTTTGTGCATTATCCAATGCTTTCAACGATTCTGCTAGATCGTCATGAATTTGCTGGTTGACGACGTTGGCATCAGACAGACGTTGAGCAAGCACTTGATAGGATTCACCGGCCCACCTGCGAGGATTATCATCTTTATCGAAATACGCTTGCCCGCCTTCATCATGCTTGATATCGACAGTAGCGCTATCTACATCATTAGCTGTCAGGGGATGATTTTTTCCCAAATTGATTGTCTTCTGATGCAATGACTCAAGGTTCTTCACAGATTCATCCCCCATGGGAGTCATTTCCTTTTTATTAAGGTCAAAAATATCCTTCAAATAACCATACCAAATCATAAATTTTTCAGTCTTGAGTTTTTCCTTGATTGCTCGTGTATAGTCGAAAACATTCCCTCCACTATTCCCAAGGTCATGGTAGAAATAATGTCCAGGATTATTACCATCCGCCTCATCAACAGCAGTTGGAGACCAATAGGTAGACGGATCCAGCGGAGACCAATGATGATGATGCGCAGACACCATCATCATGCTGGCTCCGAAGCAAAAGCCAAGAAAAAGCACGCCGCCAGCAATGAAACACTTTTTTATAAAGTTCATAGCAATTCCCCCTGTCATTCCTGAATGAATACGAATCCACCCCGGCCCCAAGTATCTGTGATACGCGTGCCGATTTTGTCAGCGATAATCAAGAACAGCATTGCGAACAGAGTAACTTTCAGGCAGGCAATAAAACTGATTTCCTTATGCTTACCGCCAGGAAGGAGATCTCCGTTAGCAGCGCAGAGTTTACCCCAATAATCATCGCTGTCGGCACCAAGCCATCTTTCAGCGATATGCCGATAATTACCTCCGCCTTCCTCAAAATAGCAATGCATCATATAAAGAGATACTTTATCCTGATTCTCCTTGCACCAGCCATAGTAAGTATTTGGCGCATTATCAGGACTATCGCCTGCATCACGCAGGCAGAGATGTTCTCCAGGATAAGCGCTCTCATAGTCACGACAATGACCATCCCAGTATTCCGGCATCTGTTGATAAGCGCCGTAAGCACCACTGCCCCCATCGTTATATACATCGTAGCGACCGCTTGACTCTACAATAACCGTGGCCTTCGCGAACTCCTCTACAGAGCCAAAATCGCCATCTGGATGTGCATTGACATGTCCGCCTACCCCATCATCGACTTCATGTACAAGATCTTCTATTTCCATCGTCTGTATGACATTCTGCATCATGAGCGCAAAGAAGATAAAGAAGAACAGCTTTGCTGAAACACAGAAGATAGCACCGACGCCGTTCGACGCATAGCGGCGCGTTTGCTTGAGTCCTGCCCACATAAAATTCGAAAAGCTGAAAAGGATAGTGAAGAAGAACTCCAGATAGGCAATACAAATCTGATACGCGAAAAGGACAAAGCATACCAAGATGACAATGATGAAGAAGAATACTGGAATCGCTTTGACAAGTGATACGATGAAATCGAGGCTCAGTCGGAAGGATGAGGCATTATTAAGAACATCGAAGAGCGGCGCAATGATATGCGCGCCTTTCGAGATGATGAACATCGGATTCGAGACAGTCTTCGCGGCCGTCTCAGCATCTACACCGCTTGTAAGACCGCCTAGCGTCACAAAGAGCGATTTCGCGCTATCGCCGACAAAAAGCCCCCAATGAGTGATGAAGAAGAACAGAAACAGATAAAGAATGGACTTCAGAATCAGAATCTTGAAGATACTGTAACTCGGCGACCGCAGTTTTTCCTGATCGATACTGTCGAGAATATAGGTCATAGCGAAATCGATAACCATCAGAATACCAATGACAGTATAAACAATCCCCGTGATAAGCTTGATGCCCTTCACGCAGGCTTCCGCGAAAGTATCAATGATTTTCTGGATCTCATCTGTAAATGCCAAAAACGCCTCAGCCTCAAATTTTGCAAGAGCACTGCCGCCACGATGCTGTGTATTACTATAATCCCCTTCGAGCCAAGGCGCATATGCTGCCCAGTATTGTGGATCGATACCATCAGCATGCTGGAAAAAGCTGCCAATAGAAATCTGAAAATGCAGGTGATCACCAGTACTAGATTGTCCAGGACCTATTCCATACGTTCCGATACGTGTTCCCGATGCCACAACTCCATAGAACACCTCGATATCTGAAAGATCACCATAAGTGGCATAGAACGGCTGACCATCCACACCGGTATGTTCGATTACAATAGCAAGACCATACCCTGAAGCCTCTCCAGCGTAAGCAATTACACCATCAGCGACAGCATATACCCCCTGATCTTCAGTTTCGGAGCACATATCTATCCCGTAATGAAAATTACTAGCAGAAACAGAAACATCTGGTCGATAACCATAAGGCGACGTAATTATGATAGGTGGCGTAAGCGGACACTCCATCATGGAAAATCCAGCAAAGCAGGTAGCAACCTGGAAGAAGGAAAACAAGAAGACGAGCAAGAATGCGATATATTTTTTCAGCGAACAGCCTAGCATCAGCACTTCGCTCCTTTCTGATCGTTCTGCTTACAGAGTACCAGCAAGCAGAGCAAAAAGATTCTTACTTTTATTCAAGCGCCGTATTTTTTCCTTTTTTCTTTAGAACTGATAATGCGAAACGCAATCCGTCGAGTCGAGCAGCTCCACACACATATCAGCAAGATCACATTGAAAACAAAACACAGATAAGATATAATATAAGAAAAGGAGCTGAGAACAGAATGCTATCCCCCATCATAACAGAATTGATACAGCGACGGAAAAAGCTACATGTAACACAACAAGAGGTCGCGAGGCGTATGGGAACAACTCAAACAACCGTCGCGCGAGTAGAAAGATCAGATCACGTTCCACGGTTAGAAACAATAGAGCGATATGCAAAAGCGATACAATGCCATTTAATTTTGGTAGATGATAATGAATAAAAAACCTCGGAGGAACTATCTTCTCCGAGGCTTTTCAATAAGAGGCGATGGAAATGGATTTACTCAAAGGAAAAGATCTAGAAAATCTTCTCAAGAAAAATCAGACGTTAGCATCCTATCAAAAACGAGAATTTGAAAGAAATGCGAAAGGAATATATCTCTACGCCCACTCTAGTAATATAAAAAATATTGTGCTATAATCGAGCATAGATGAAAAGAAAGAAGGTGAATCAACATGGCACGAAAAGTAGATTATGACGCAAAGATTTCAAAAATCGAAGCCCAAATTGAAAAGAAAAAAGCTGAGATCAAGAAACTGAAATCTACGCTTTCCGACCTGAAAGAGCAGAAAGCGAAATCTGACTACAAAGAATTAATGGACTATATGACCAAGAATGAAATCACTGCAAGCCAAGTTCTCGACCAGATTGCACCGGAAGAAAATCAGCAACAGTGATACTACACTCTATCCAAAGTACGAAAAAGCGGTTCGTCTGTGATCAGACGAGCCGCTTTTCTCATTTTTAATTTCTATTTCTATACACCTGATTACAGACACTTATGATTCGAAAATCAATTACAAAAATAGTCTCGCTCTTTTTCTATAGACGGATTGGAGATAGTTGTATCGCATGACCATTCCTTCCGCAATTCGTCGAATTCTTTCTTCGGATAGCTCTGGATTCTGTTTGAAAACGTGAATGGCCATACTTTTAAGCTCGTTTGCATTAACTCTGACCAGAGCTAGGCTGGTTGGAGACTTAATCATATTAAAAAGTCTTTTCTCGTCCTTGGCGAACGGTTTTCCTTCGAATTGCCCTACTCCTACTTCACGTGTTGTTTTATTACACCAAAAGCTCATTCCATTATCGAAAATCGGAGCATAGCCCTTGATTTCCAGCGTATCTGCATTCCTGATAACACCAAAGTTGCCTAGATGTCGATCGATGTTGTCTGTCATATAGTCAAACAAAAGCATATTATCTATGTACGAATGATCCGGATTTCCTCCTAGAGCTTCAATGGCTCTAAAGAAATGTTGATACTCGTTCTCGTGATTCAGCTTACCGGAAGAACGCAGTACATCGATGGCTGGTATATATTCCGTATCCTTGTCAACAAACGTTTCGCAGACGCTATAAGGGTGACCGTTTACAACATCGATGGTATAAGGAACGTGAGGCATCTGGAACCGCTCTAAGAGATCCGATGCAAACTGTTCATTGTATGGTTCCTGACCAAGCGGACCATTACTGCCCTTGTAAAGAAGCCGTTTCCTATCTTTTATGCACCAGAATTTCGGCAGATTACCATTAGACGATACATCAGGATTCAATGAATCGGTTAAATGCTTTGAGGCATATAGCCGGTCAAAATCATGATCAAACAAGTTAACATCTTTCCATTTTATTGAAGAGCTGATTGGCTTATACCAATACTGATCCGAAAGATTAAGACCTAAATTCTTTACTGACGCGGCCAAAGGCGTACTAACATCAAAATAGTTAAGTACCTTTTGCAGGCCATTTCTGGAGGCCGGAATGTTGCGATAAACAATCCATCTAGCCAAGGCATTTTCTATTGATACTGCGTTACTTATCCCTAAAGGCAAATGCGGCTTATTGATAATATCAATTTTGCCGAGGATATCTCCCGAATTAGCATCGATTGCGAAATCAGCCACATGAATGTTTTTGTGCATCAAGCTGGCTTCAAAAATATTATTATCCTCGGTGTACATATCATCACCTTCTCTCGTTGCTTACTATTCTATACTCTTAGTATTTCCTGAAACATGAAAACGGCTGAATTTTACGAATTTCCATATTATCAAACTTCCCGTTCTCCATTCAATGATACTCCATATATGTATCATATACAATCGGTAGCAAAATTGCAAGATTATTGATATAGAATTCAGACAAATTAGTTAGGATTTTCTTCTTGCGGGGTCTCCCCAAGAATTTTCTATGGCATTACTCGCTCATTGTCGGTGCCTCTATCATCTTGCAGGCGATGCCGATGATATCATTCGTCGGAGCACTACCATCTGTAAAACCGCCTGCCTGTTGACCGATACTGCGGAACCCTTCCATCAAGGACCCCATGAGATTCATACCGGAGCTCATTTTATCCCCTGATGAGGTCGTATAGTCATCATTGAACCAGTTCATGATGAGGAAGTATCACGGCATTTCCACTTTATTTTCCCTCTCCCCCATGGTAAAATAAAGACATGGGATACAATCAACCCGAACAGAAAAGAATTAAGGTGAGTATATGGTCAAAATAACTTATGTATTCAATGATCTTGCCATCCAGCAATCTGGCACCACAAAGGATGCATTACTCAAAAGCATCCGCCACTTCGTTGCTAATCGTCCAGGCGCTAAAGAAACAGACTATGGTGTTTTTACTCTCGACTATGACGAAAATGATTTAGGAATTATCGGCGAGGTACTTGACGAACTTATCGACACTCCATCTATGAGAAAGTTATTCCACGCGATATACGCTGATGTAAATGGAGAACGTTCAGAATATATCTCCGCAGCCGAACAATATGATGACATTATAAAAAGGTACGCCTAATGAACAGCCAAAGTGATGTTCATAGGGATATTCTTTCGCATAAACTTATAACATTTGAAATACCATAACACACACTTGCCTTGATATGATACCATTACAGTAGACGAGATATTTCAACGTTGATAACGAAAGGACTGAGGATAATGGGATTCTTTTCCGATATAAAAAAAGCTGAAGAACGCGCAGCAAAAAAACGGGAACGCGAAACAGAAATCGCCAACATGCCGCCAGGTCAGAGAAGGCTTCTTCTTCTTCAAAGAGAAAAAGCCAAGAAAAACGGCAGACCCAGCACGACGAACAAGGGCGGCGTAATCGAGTCCTCCGTCCGTAATCTTTATGCGACCTCTGATCTCGATGAAGTCTACGCCAACTGCGCTCCGAAGATGACGAACGCCCTCTTCGATATCAAAGAAAAAGTCGATAGCTATGCGGAATACAAGAAACTGCAAGGGCAGTATGAGGAACTTCAGAAATCATATGGAACCTTGCAAAAGCAGTATGACGATCTCAGCACCATCCTGAAAAATATCACCAATCAAGCTGCTTCGCAGAAATAAGAAAGAGATGCATCAAATCAACCTGATGCATCTCTTTTTTATAGTATGCTTTATTTCTTATCTTTGTCTTTATTAAGCGCCTTGGAAATTCTAAATGCCTGTTGTGTATTCGACACTGTTTGCGTATTTTTAACGGCATTAGCGACAGTTTTCGCCGGATGCTTTGCCGCATCTATGGCGTTACCAACTGCAGTTTTCGCATCCTCCAAAGAGGGGACCTTCGTAGAGAGTCTCCCCTCTTTCCCTTTCTTTGGCATATACGCCTGTCCGATATCCTTGCCTTGCAATGCCGCATTCACGGCACCGCTCAGTAAGCCACCTGACCTCCTGCCGTCCTGATTCTTCGTTCCGAGGAGGCTGCGCTTGGCGAGGCCCGCCGTGCCGGAGACCGCCGCACCGCCCATAACGTTCAGAGCGCCCAGGGCACCGCCCTTGATGCC
>ULTB01027572.1_pt1 | contig 32965 bp, 17 predicted proteins | sample 1957251 | NCBI WGS metagenome assembly ULTB01 (sample SAMEA4835724, study PRJEB28245) | human gut metagenome | biome: gut microbiome; material: fecal sample | place: Denmark | collected 2008
GGGCAATAAGCTCTATGCCATCGACAGCAACCGTCCTATGCGCCAGTCCCACAACAATCCGGATGTACAGGAGCTTTATAAGGACTTCCTGGAAAAACCGCTGAGTGAAAAAGCAGAACAGCTGCTGCACTCCGACCATGTAAAAGAGCATAATTATATGTAATAGAGATGAGGAGTGATTGCATCAAGCTCCTGTATTACTTCTTTCGTCCCCGAAAGAAGTAACAAGAAAGGGGCGCGCTTTGCGAAAGCGCGGGAAACAGTCGCTTTTTTGCTCGCACAAAAAAGCTTAGCAAAAAATGCTTTACCATATTCTCCTTGGTTCGTAGTAAGCGAAAGGCTATTACAACGAATTGACGAAAGTGCAAGCATTTTTGAAACTTAGACTAACGCGAAGTTTAGTCACCAAAAACAAGGCTTAGACAAACCACAAAGCACTTCATGGGTTACGAAGAACATTCGAAAGAATTTCGAACAGGCGCTAGTAACAGCAAAGCGACCCTATTTATAAAGCTTTTTGGTAAAACTTTTTCCCGAAAAAGTTTTTGTTTTGCCGCGCTTTACAAAAAGCGCGAACCTTTCTTCCAAGTTCTTTCAGTTATGAAAGAACTTGAACAAAAGCAAGCACACAATCTTCATTCTTCCGAGGTCAATCATGTACACACAATCCTATACCTACACAAAACAAATCCCCCTCTCCCTAGACGATGGCCACGGCGACTACAACCGCAGCTACGAACGCAGCGACGACGACTTTGACTACGCCGACTACTCCACCGACCACAGAGACAACAACTTCCGTAACTACGAGAAGAAGCGCCGCAAAACCAATAAGGAAATTATTGAGGACATGCTCAAGCGCTGGGATTAAGTAAAACACTGTGTAAAACAAAAGTAAGAGGAGAACACCTTTTATCCTGTAAAGGACTGGGGGTTCTCCTCTTTTAATTATAGAAAAGGGAGTGTTTGTTTATTTAGGTTTGGAGTATGCAGCTGTCTGCATTTTCATTTCAGCTTGCTGCCGTAGTGGTCACGATTGTCGCCGCCGTATACGCGTACACGTTCAATCTTGCCTCTGTCGCCATCCGCACCGGAAATACGGGCAACATGGATGCGGCCCATTTCAGGTTCAAATTCACGAACCAGCTTGTGATCCAGCTTCACGCCTTTTTCAAGCGCTCTGTACAGCATTGCTGCGAATTCGTAGCGGCTCATCATACGGTTGCCGTTGAACATGCCGTCAGGATAACCCTCAACGATGCCTGCTGCCGCCAGACGGCCGATGTATTCGTAAGCCCAGTGGTTTTCGGGAACATCCGGGAAGAGCTTCATTCTGTCCATCTCAATCGTGCCGCCCATGCCTGCGGTCAGCTGACCTACAAGCGCGGTGAGGTTAGCTACATTAGCTCTCAGGTCTACGATTTCCTTAGCCATCGCTGTACGGGAATTGCTTACGCGTGCGGTACGGTCCAGGGAGAAGGAAATGCCTGCATTCACCATGTTCTCGCCGTTGCCGAAGGTTCCGCCTACGCTCAGCATAACCTTTTCATCCGGACGGTAGAACGCGCCTACCGCAGCAGCGTTTTTGCCCTTGTAGTTGCCGTAGCCTGCAGCAAAGGTCAGCTTATCATCGGGATCAAAATCCATCGGGTGCAGCGCTGCGAGAGCGGCGGCACCGGCGCCAACCTTGTCAACGCGGCTGCCGAGGCTGTCAACACGATGATCGAGTTCATTGAAATGCTCTCTGAATTCGGCATGGTCCCTATCATTTTGTTCCTTGCTCGCGATATCATCAATCTGCAGTCTGCGTACTTCTTCATTAGTGTAACCATCTTTCACTACCAATGTAGCAGTACCGGCTTCCTTATCTCTAGTAATATCAGTCAGCTGTGCATCCTTCAGTTGGCCTTCCAGCGTAACATCTCTGCTATTGTTAACATTGAGAGTAATGCTGCCATCTGCACCAATGCTGCCGCCGTTAACGTATCTGTCCTGAGCTTCAATTGCTGCGTTCAGTTTTTGCTCATTAAAAGATACAGTGTAAGCATGGTTGCCCTTGTCATCAGTCATATCACCAACAGTTACGTAACCATTGCCGTCATCTTTAACAGTAGTAATGGTATCCTTGTCATTTGCCTGAATGGTTTCCATGAGCTTATTTTCATTGAAGCCTACAGTATAATTATAGTTACCGTCATCACCCTTACCACCGCTAACTGTTACATAACCATTGCCGTCAGCCTGTGCGGTAGTAACAGTATCAGTCCCGCCAATGCCTTCCAACTGCTCATTTACCCAGCTGCGGGATGCTACACCTTCAATGTTTGCCTCTACGCTATTACCATCGGAATCATGAACCTTTAATGTCAGCTTGCCATCGCCATCCAGGTTGCCTTCCATGCTGGTATTAGTTGTGTTGGTATCCTGCGCTGCCGCTGTTTCCTGAATGAATCCCTTCAGAGCATCTTCATTGATGCCGATTTTGTGATGTTTGTTATCGGTATCAAGATTAGCATAAACATCAGTAACGGTAATGATCGCATGACCTGATTCTGCTGTGCTAATAGTATCAGTACCGCCAATGCCTTCCAGCTGATTATTTACCCATTCCTGAGAAGCAATACCGTTTACAGAGCTTGCAAAGGTTCCACCGGCATTATCAGTAATCTTGGAAGTCAGCGTACCATCTGCAAAGGTCAATTTATTATCAACAACTTTGGTATCAGTATCAACAATACCGCCTGGAACATCTGTACCATTTTCACGTACCAATGTATAGGTATTAACTGTTGCACCCTGCCCTGCAGTTGCCTTTACCTCTTTAATAACCTTATCCTTCAGGCCTGCTTGGTCTCCTTCACCGTAAATGGTCTTGGCCATGGTAATATCATTGGTATAAAGAGATTTAATGATTCTGTCGAATTCGCCTACAGTAATTCTGCTCATGGACTCTTTACACTTCATTTCGGAATTGTCACCCGTATGCACAGGATTATAGCTATTACTTGTCGAATCCCATACACGGGTATTGGTATGATAAATAAAGGGTGTGAACAATTCAATCTGCTCACCGGAGCCAATCTGTACCTGCGCATGTCCTAAATCCGTCCAAAAGTAACCCTTATCATAATTATGAGAAGCATCATAGATATGACCTGGGCCATTCTTATCCTTAGCTACAGTCTTATCAATCGGAGACGGCGTAGGCGTAACAGTATCTTCGGCCCACACAGTAGTGTAACCCATCATGCCCATTGCCATAATTGTCGCCAGCACGCACTTTGCCAAAGCAGTTTGCTTTCTAGTCTTTTTCATTTTCAGACCCCCTTTTCGTAATGCGCCCGACCTACGCCGGACTAATCCTCGTTATAAAACTTCAACATCTCCATATAACTCAGATAAGGTAGTACTAAAATTCAAGGCCTTGAAAGTTTAGCAGTTCATCTCCTTTACCTACTTTTATTGTAAGCTAATTATCTCCTTTGGTCAAACTTTCGTATTTTTGAAAAAGACATTAAAATCGAAATTCACACGTTAAGAATAATTAATTTGTAACTTTTTAAATTAAGAGAAATTGCCATTCCCTTTCTTTAATATACTCTTTATTTTAACGATAATTATGAGCAAAAATATGTAAAAGATTTTTGTCACAGTAGACAATTTCTTGATAAAAATGTGAACTGCACCCATAGCAAGGCAAAGCCATTGCTAACCGTGTGCGTCATAAAAAGACGGCGTGAAAAAGTCCATTACAGATAGACACTGAAAAAGCAAATCTGCGCATGCAAAAGGCCTGCCACCCTCATGGGTTGCAGGCCAATTTTTTTGCTTCGCTTTTTACTTATAACTTATGTCAGCACTTCTACCGCAAGCACTTGATATAAACGCTTACACGTTTAGCAATGGCCTTACAGACGAAGCCTTACTCAAAGTTTTTCTCTTTGAACGGGCATTCCTCTACAACCACACAACCGCGGCACAACGGCTTGCGTGCCTTGCAGATTTTGCGCCCATGCCAGATAAACCAGTGATGCGCGTCACTCCACTTTTCACGCGGAATAATTTTTTCCAGCTCCTTTTCCGTAGCCAGCGGGTCCTTGCCCTTCGCCAGCCCCAGACGGTGCGACACACGAAAAACATGCGTATCTACTGCCAGCGCCGGAATATTATAGATAATGCTGGCGATAACGTTTGCCGTTTTTTGCCCCACGCCCGGCAATTCCATCAATGTTTTGATGTCATCCGGAATCACGCTGTTGAAGCGCTGCGTCAGCATATGGCACATTCCCAGCAGGTTTTTGGCCTTAGCGTGGTATAGACCGCAGTCGCGGATTTCCGCTTCCATTTCTTCCTGCGTCAGGGCGCCCATTTTTTCCGGCGTATTCAGACGCGGAAACATACGAGCCGTAATCACATTTACGCGTTCATCCGTACATTGGGCCGAAAGGATTACCGCTACCAAAAGCTCGAACGGCGAATTATAATTCAGCGCCGTCTTGCTGCCCTTGTAGGTTTCCTCCAGCCTGGCCAGAATAGCTTCTCTTTGAGCCTTACGCATCAGTTGGTCAGGCTCCTTACCGGTGCAGGAATACGTCCGCCGCGGTTGATGAATTTTTCAGCGCTGAACTTCTTCACGCCAAGAACAGGCGCATAACCCAGCAGACCGCCAAATTCAACGCGGTCGCCTACGTCCTTGCCCGGAACAGGAATCAGACGTACTGCAGTAGTTTTATTGTTAATCATACCGATAGCAGCCTCATCGGCAATAATTGCGGAAATAGTAGCTGCCGTGGTATCTCCCGGAATAGCAATCATATCAAGACCTACAGAGCATACGCAGGTCATAGCCTCCAGTTTTTCCAAAGACAGAGCGCCGCGTTCTACCGCAGCAATCATGCCTGCATCCTCACTTACGGGAATGAAGGCACCGCTCAGACCGCCAACATAGCTGGAAGCCATCAGGCCGCCCTTTTTAACTGCGTCGTTCAGCATAGCCAAGGTAGCGGTAGTGCCGGGACCGCCGCAGCTTTCCAAACCGATTTCCTCCAGAATATGCGCAACACTGTCGCCGATTGCCGGAGTCGGAGCCAAGGACAAATCGATAATGCCGAACTGGGTATTCAGGCGGCGTGCAGCCTCCTGTGCTACCAATTGTCCAACGCGGGTAATCTTGAAGGCAGTCTTTTTAATCGTTTCGGCAACCATACCTATGTCGCCGTCACGTACCTGCTCCAGTGCGTATTTAACAACGCCCGGTCCGCTGACGCCAACATTGATAACGCTTTCCGGTTCAGTTACGCCGTGGAAGGCACCTGCCATGAACGGGTTATCGGGCACAGCGTTGCAGAATACTACCAGCTTAGCGCAGCCGATTGCATCGCGGTCAGCAGTACGCTCGGCAGCAGCCTTCACAACCTCGCCCATTTGTTTTACAGCATCCATATTGATACCGCATTTGGTAGAGCCAACGCTGACAGAGGAGCAGACAATATCAGTAACTGCCAGTGCTTCCGGAATAGACGCAATCAGATTGCGGTCTCCCTTGGTATAGCCCTTGTCAACGAGAGCGGAAAAGCCGCCGATGAAGTTAACGCCAACCTGCTTGCCAGCGTTATCCAAAGCCTGTGCCAGCGGTACATAATCGTTGCTGTCGCAGCTTTCGCCAACCATGGAAATCGGCGTTACGGAAATACGCTTGTTGATGATAGGCACTCCCAGCTCAACCTCGATATCCTCACCGGTTTTTACCAGATGCTCTGCCTTGCGGCAAATCTTATCATAAATCTTCTGCGCTGTTACCTTGATATCCGGATGACCGCAATCACGCAGGCTGATGCCCATGGTGATAGTACGCACATCCAGCTTATTTTGGGTAATCATGCGCGTAGTTTCTAAAATATCGTCAGTATTGAATAACATGACAGCCTCCTATATACGATGCATTGCGCTGAAAATTTCTTCGCTCTGCAGACGGATTTCTACGCCGATTTCTTCGCCCAAAGCAGCCATTTTGTCGCGTGCTTCGGCAATAGGCACATTAGCCTCTGCCATATCAGCAATCAGCACCATATTGAAAAAACCTTGCATAATGTTTTGGTTGATGTTGATAATGTTAATATTCATTTCTGCTAAAGCATTGCTCACCTTAGCGGTAATACCTACCTTATCCTTGCCTACGATAGTTAAAACAACTCGCATATCTGCGTCCTCCTTCAAAATAAATTAAGAGCAGCACTCATAGTACTGCTCCTATTGTATCACATCTTGGGCGCTCTGTGTTGTATACATAAATAAAGCGCTTATTTTTCCGCCTCATACTTCGGCTTGGGGAACTTCATGATGAACTCCGTCCCCTGCCCCACAGTGCTCACCACACGTATGCTGCCGCCATGGAAGCCTACGCCGTGCTTGACGATGGAAAGGCCTAAGCCTGTACCCTCAATCGCCTTATGACGGCTGCGGTCGACACGGTAAAAGCGTTCGAAAATATGCGGCAGCTCGCTGCCGGGAATGCCCATACCGGTATCGGCAACGCTCACCGTATACTTATTTTCTCCTTCGCTCAGGCGCAGCGTAACCTCACCGCCGGGATGATTATACTTCAGACCGTTATCCAACAGGTTAAAGAAAATTTCCTCCATCAGCGAAGAAATTCCCAGCAGCTTGCTGTCGCCGCCGGTGCTGTCAACAAGCTGCAGGCTGACCTGCAATCTGCCTGCCTTATCCTTCAGGCGTGCCAGCGCACTCTGCGCCACATCCTGCAGTGTAAATTTCTCCATCATATCATGCGTCAGCTCATCGAGCTTCGACAGCTGCATGATGTCATCAATCAGACGCAGCAGATTGTGCGCCTCGTCGTTGATTTTCTGCAGAAAGCGCTTGGTATCCTCCGGCTTCACCAGGCCGCTGAGCATAATCTCCGAATAGCCCAACACCGACTGCAGCGGTGTCTTCAGCTCATGCGAAACGTTAGCCGAAAACTCACGGCGGATTTTTTCCGAAGCAGTACGCGCCGTCACATCCATAATCAGCAGCACAAAGCCCTTATCGGTAATTCTGCTGCCGTTGAGCTGATAATAGCTGCTGCCGCGGTTGATTACCAGGCGCCCCTTGCCCTCCTGCTCAATTTTTGCCAAAAGCTGACGGATTTCTTCGCTGTCATCAAGCATAAAAAAGCTCGTTCCCAAAAGCTCCTGCTTTTCCTTGCCAAAGAATTTTACGGCACTTTTATTAATCGATTCGATTTCCCAAACCGGATTGAGGAACAGCAGGCCTTCATCCATATTATTGGTTACAGCCTTCAGCTTCTGCTTTTTATTTTTGTAGCGGCGCATTTCCTTCTGCAGCTTTTCCTGCTGCAGCTCAAAATACTCCACAATCGGCTTCAGCTCGGGATAAACTACAGCTTCCGAATCAGGCTGCTCCAGATTGAGTTTTTCCAAGGGCTGCAGTATTCTGGCGGTAATTGTTTTGGCTGCCCAAAAGGCACCGCACAAAACTACCAGTGCCAGCAGCACAAAATAACCAAGAATTATTTTATACTGTTGAAAAACGGCGTCATTCGTGCGCGACAGGCGCAGCACATTGCCGTCCGGCAGACGCACTGCATAATACAAAATATTCTTGCCGATTGTTTCGGAGGCACGCTGGCTGCGGCCCTCACCGCCTTTCAGTGCCTCCTGCACCTCCTCGCGCTGCAGATGATTCTCCATAGACTCGGCGTCCGCATAATTGTCATACAAGGCGTGCCCGTCCGGTGCAATCAGCGTTACGCGGTCGGCAAGCTGCAAGCGCTGCAGCTCGCTCACCGGCACATTGCCCTCTCCGTCGGCCACAATCAGCAGATTAGCCTCACGCTTAAGGCTGGCGAAGCTGTCCTGCGTAATATATTGGCAGGAAACCCAGAAGAAGAGCAGCAAAACAAGGCCTACCGCTGCCCCTGTCAACAGCAATATACTGCGAAAAAGCCTCTGCTTCATTTTACGGCCGCCATTCTGTAGCCAACGCCACGGATAGTTTCAATCAGCTCGCCTGCATCGCCAAGCTTCTGGCGCAGAGTACGGATATGTACATCAACGGTACGGGTTTCACCGCTGAATTCATAGCCCCAGATATCGTTCAGCAGCTTGTCGCGCGAAAAAACAATGCCCGGATGCTGCAAAAACTTGCGCAGCAGCTCATATTCCTTCAGCGTCAGCACAACCTCACTGCCGCCTACGCTCACCTTATGCTCCAGCTGGTTGACCTCCAGCCGACCGATGCGGATGATTTCTTTCTCGTCCTCACTGGGGCGTGGTGCTGCGCAGCGGCGCAGCACAGCCTTGATGCGCGCCACCATCTCCAGCATACCGAAGGGCTTGGCGATATAGTCATCGGCACCGCTGTCCAGGCCCTTGACCTTATCAAACTCCGAGCCCTTGGCCGTAGCCATAATCACAGGGATATTCGCATAACGTTTATCGGCACGCAAACGCCTGAGAATGCTTACACCATCCTCATCCGGCAGCATAATATCTAAAACAATCAGCTCCGGCACCTGCTTTTCCAGCAAGGCGAAAAGCTCTCGGCCGCTGCCGCAGCCCTGTGCCTCCATGCCAACGGACTGCAGGGTGTAAACCTCCAGCTCGCAAATATTTTGTTCATCCTCCACGCAGAAAATCATGCAAAACACCACCAATCAATACTCTTATACATTATTATATACGTAAAGCCAAATTTTTCCTGTTAAATTTAGGTAAAATGAAAAAAGATAAGCCGTATCAGTCAGCGAAGCATACAAAAAGGCTGAGAGCAACGCTCCCAGCCTTGTACTATTTACGATATGCGATTGTAGAAAAAACGAAAGCTGTTTACAGCAATCCTTTCCCTGCAGTTTAAATCTGCCAAAGTCTGTGATACACTCCGTTTTCCATATTATCGATTACATCTACCTTAAACGGCATATTTTCAATAATATCCAGTGTATCAAAATACGTATCCGGCGTAGCATAAAACTTAATCAGTCCGCTGGTGCCGTCTACGGTGCTCACCATGGCCAGATGCTCATAGCCTTCCATAATCCAGTTAACATCTGCAATACGCTCAGGCTCAACCTGCGCGTAAATCATACTGTGGGGTCCGGGGTCATTGTCACTCATTCTTTTACAACCTTTCTGCGTAATAAGCTGAATTGCAGCAACGGCTTGTCGCTGGCTGCGGAAAATTTCTGCTGGGCATGCGGTGCGCAGTCAATCGGCGTACCCGCTTCATCAAGCATTTCTGTCAAAACAAAGGGCACCGTGCTGCCGTCGGGCATCAAAAGCTCCAGCGGCTCGCCTGCCTTTACATTATTGCGCTGCTCAAAATAAGCGCGCTTTTTCTCAGCATCGTAGCCTGTAACGATACCGACAAAATCATGTGTCTGCTCATACTTCGAGCTGGTGTAAACCTGCGCATTTCTGTCAGGCTTGGCCACAGCAAAGCCTGTGGTGTACTGGCGATGGGAAACCTTGTTCAGCTCGGTAATCCACGCTTCCGGCACGCTGTAATGCTCCATGTCTGCCCAGCATTGGTCGATAGCCTTGCGGTAAACGCTGACTACCGTCGCTACATAATGCACGCTCTTCATGCGGCCTTCAATCTTCAGGCTGCACACACCGGCACGCATCAGCTCCGGCAGATATTCAATCAGGCACAGGTCCTTGGAGTTCATCACATAGGTACCGCGCTCATCCTCTTCGAGGTCGAAGTATTCGCCAGGGCGCTTTTGCTCACCCAGCTTATACATATTATATTCCCAACGGCAGGCCTGCGTGCAGGCACCGCGGTTGCCGTCGCGCCCGGTCAGATAGGCGCTCAAAAGGCAGCGTCCGCTGTAGGAAATGCACATCGCGCCATGCACGAAGGTTTCCAGCTCTACCGAGGTTTTTTCGCTGATTTCGCTTATTTCTGCCAAGGACAGCTCGCGTGCCAGCACCACGCGTTCAGCGCCCAGCTGCTCCCACGCCTGCACCGTGGCATAGTTGGTGGTATTAGCCTGCGTGCTCACGTGCAGCGGCATATCAGGCACAACCTGGCGGGCAGTGCTCCATACGCCCAAATCGCTGATCAGCAGTGCGTCAACCTTAGCCTGCTGCAGTCCGCGCAGATAATCCGGCAGTCTATCGATATCCTCGTTGTGCGCAAAAATATTTACCGTTACATAAACCTTTTTGCCGAGGCTGTGTGCATACTCTGCCATCTCCGCAATTTCCTCTAAAGAGAAATTGTTGGCAAAGGCACGCAGACCGAACAGCTTACCGCCCAGATAAATAGCATCAGCACCATACAGCAGGGCCATTTTTCCTTTTTCCATATTACCGGCAGGAGCCAGTAATTCGGGTTTAACTAAGTTTCTGCTCATTAATTCTCCTTAAAATACTTCTCTGCTCCGCCACACTAACAGCGCAGAAATATGTAATAAACTGTTGTTAACCTATTTCCTCAATCGCCTTCAGATGCTCGGCGTAGGTTTTGGTAAAACGATGGTGTCCGTCCTTTTCTGCAACAAAATACAGATAATCTGTCTGCTCCGGCTGCAGCACCGCCTTAATTGCGGTCAGTCCCGGACTGCCAATCGGTCCCGGAGGCAAACCGGGATTTTGGTAAGTATTATACGGACTTTGGATTTTGGTGTCGGCAAAGGTAACTACTTCCTTCTGCGTTCCCAAAAGATACTGAATCGTCGTATCTGACTGAATCGGCATGCCGATAGCCACACGCTTGAGGAAAACGCCGGCGATTTTCGGCTGCTCCTCGGCAAAAACTGCCTCCAGCTCTACCATCGAAGCCATATTGACAACATCACGCAAGGGCAGATTACGTTCTGCCACAGTCTTGGCAATACCGCTGCTCTGCATTTCCTTATCAAACTGCGCAACCATCATTTTGAGCATCTCCTGCTCGCTGATTCCCACCGGGAAATCATAGGTTGCCGGGTAGATAAAGCCCTCAGCTTTAAACAGCACATTGCTGTCATCAGTCTGCATGTAAGGATAGGGTGCATAATCCTTCGCCGCCGCCATGAACTTGTCAGCACTGCCAAGGCCTTCTGCCTCCAGCTTTTTCGCAGTTTTCACCACGCTATAGCCTTCCGGTACGGTAAAGCGCACCTGCTTGATGCGTCCCTTAACCATAACATCGACAATCTGCTGATTGCTCATGCCGCCGTCGATCTGGTAGGCACCGGCCTGCAGCTTGGTAGCCAATCCCTTCCAGCGCGCCTCCATTTTAAAGGCAGCGGGATTTTTTACCAGCTTTTTTTCATGCAGCAGCTCGGCGATATCCGCCGTAGTCATGCCGTCCTTGACAACAATAAGGCGTGAGCCTTCTACGGCAAAGCCCTTATTATTGCCCTGTCCGTTAAGATAAATTGTAAATGCTACCACGCCGGCAACCAGCAGCACCGCCAAAGCACCTGCCGCAGCCTGCACCGGATTGTCGCGCACCAGCTTTTTCAGCTTTTCTATATCCATCAGAAAACATCGTCACATCGCATAAAAATACCGGACCGAAGTCCGGTAAAATTATTGACTGTGAATTACTCCTCGTCCTCAAACATTTCGTCATACTTAGCAGCAACTGCTTCGTATTCTTCGTCAGTCGGAGCGGTGTAAACAGCTTCGCCGTTTTCGTCAAAGTCCATGCGTGCGATAACGCAGGTATCTTCTTCTTCATCATGCTCGTGGCAATCGCAGTCCTCATCCTCGCAGCAGCAGTCTTCCATCGGAACCAGTACTGCGAATTGTTTGTCATCAACAGTGATAACCATATCCTGATAGAACTCGTGCTCGTTGCCTTGCTCGTCAGTCAGAACAACACAGATAACTTCTTCTTCACCTTCAGCTTGCATAGCTGCTAATTCTTCATCTCTAATGTCTTTTTCCATAAAGGCACCTCTTTCGTTATAGCTCAATAAATAAAAAGCTCAATTTTAATCTACCCATATTGTATAATAGGTAACGCTATCTGTCAAATTTTAAAGCTCTTGCTGTCCAGATAATTTTGCAGAATAACTACTGCCGCCATCATATCAATAACCTTCTTACGCTTTTTACGGCGCAAGTCCGCATCAACCAGCACCTTTTCGGCAGCTACGGTGCTCAGGCGTTCATCCCACAGCACTACCTGCACCTTCGGGAACATGGTGCGTAGCTTTTCGGCCATTGCTTCACAGGCCTGCGCGCGTTCGCCGATAGTGCCGTTCATGTTTTTGGGATAGCCTACAACCAAGGTATCAACCTCATGCTCGGCTATCAGCTCAGCAATGCGGGCGTAGTCGCGTTCCTCAGTAGTACGATGAATAGTTTCCACGCCGTTGGCAATCATGCCCAGCAAATCGCTCACGGCGATACCAATAGTTCTTGTGCCTACATCAAGGGACATTTTACGCATTAAGTCAACTTCTCCTTTTACTTGTTAATCTGCTGCAGGTAATTTTTCACCAGCTCTTCAATCAGCTCATAGCGCTCGTGGCGGCGCAGCTTGGTACGCGCATCCTCAAAGCTGGTGATATAAGTGGGATCACCGCTCAGCAGGTAGCCTGCTAATTGGTCCACAGGGTTATAGCCCTTCTTTTCCAGGGCAGCATATACTTCTTTTATAGTTTCGGCAACGTTCAGCTTTTCCGGCTCACGTTTGAACATCATAGTTTCTTGAGATACTTCAGACATACGAAACACTCCTTTCGTTTTTCGTAAATATATTGTAGCACATTTTGAGCGAAAAAGCTGTGTTTTTCTGGTTAACTTGCAAAAAAGAGTGCTTACATTAAGCTTTACTTTACTTCAGGTAATGCTGCAGCAAAGCGTCCTGACAAAAGCCCCGGCACAGACGCATCGTTTACGATGCGGCAAATGCCGGGGCTTTGCTTTAGCTGCGCTTCTATCAGGATTGTACAATCCATAAAAGTGCTTTAACCGTCAATATTTAATTTTGCTTAGAGGCTCATACCGCCAGCTACATAATGGAATTCAGCCTTGCGCTCACGCAGGTTACGTTCCTTATCCCAGGGAGCAGTGCCGAACCAGTAATCGTCTGCCGGATTAAAGCTTGCCAAAACGGTCAGGGTACCCGGGTCAATTTCCACTTTGTAGTTTTTGAGCAGGCCGTAGCCACCTGTCAGATGCAAGCTGCCATTAATCAGGACGCCTATTTTGTCTTCGTAAACGCCGACGATTAACGGATTTACCGAGCTGTCCAGCTCATAACCGCCTACGCCGATACCAGCCAGGGTGTCGCCATTGGTCAAGCCGTTGGCTTTGCCGGTGTATTCTGCCGGTACGCCTTGGGTAATGGTTTTGTCATCTACTACAAAGGTCAGCTTAGCAGGCGTTACTTCGGACTTACCTGCGTTAACTGTTACATCGTAGTTTGTGTTCAGGTTCTCTACACCGCTGGCAGTACCATTCCATTCGTAGTTACCTACGTTGTTAGTCTTCTTAACGTCGCTTACGCTGCCTTCCGTAATCGCGCCATCTTTGTCAGCATTGATTACCAGACCGTTATCACCATTGACTAAGCCTGCATTTGCATCAAAGGTATATGCGTTGCTGTAGTTCTTAGCATCAAGATTACCATAAACGCGGGTAATATCGTTCAGATTTACTACGAGGTTAGCCTTTTTAACCGTGGACTTACCATTGCCATTCACTACCAAATTATAGTTCTTACCCAATCCTTCATTTGTAGTGCTTGCGCTGCCTGTCCACTCATACTTACCTGCATCGTTCGTTACCCTGTTGCCGCTTACGCCAGCAATTGCGTCATCGCCAGTAACTGTTACCTTAACATCGCCGGCATTATAGCTGTCGCCGTTTACCAGACCGGTGATATTACTTGCGCTGTAACCGCCGCTAGTAATCGTTGCATTACCATAGGTACGTACTACGTCGTTCAGGCTTACGCTCAGCTGTGCTTTGCCTACATACGACTTGCCATTGCCTTTCACTACCAAATTATAGTTCTTGTTCAAGCCTGCATTTGTAGTGCTTGCGCTGCCTGTCCACTCATAGTTACCTGCATCGTTCGTTACCTTGCTGCCGCTTACGCCATCAATTGCGCCGTCACTAGTTTTGTTTACTGTGATTGCGCTGGCGTCATAGCTGTCGCCGTTTACCAAACCGGTGATGTTGCCTGCACTGTAACTGCCATTGGTAATCTTTGCATTACCATAGGTGCGGTATACGTCACTCAGGCCAACATTCAGCGTTGCCTTGCCTACAACAGACTTGCCATCGCCTTTCAATTCCAGCTTATAGTTGTTCTTCAGTGCTGCATTTTCTGTTGTTAAAGTACCGCTCCAGGTATAATCGTCAGCATCGTTCGTTACCCTGTTGCTGCTTACGCCATCAATTGCGCCGTCACTAGTTTTGTTTACTGTGATTGCGCTGGCGTCATAGCTGTCGCCGTTTACCAGACCTTCGATACCGCTTGCACTGTAGCTACCACTGGTAATTGCTGCATTACCGTAGGTGCGTACTACATCGTTCAAGCTTACCTGCAAGGTTGTCTGTTTAACCACGGAAGCACCACCATCAACAACCAGCTTGTAGTTTTGCTTAAGCTTATCGTTCGCTGCAGCTACATCGGCATTCCACTTATAAGTATCGGCATCATTGGTTACCTTGCCAGTGATCTCGCCAGTCAACGCGCCATCGCCGGTAACAGTGCCAATATTTACATCACCGGCAGCATAATTATCGCCGTTGACATTACCAGTCAATCCGTTAACGCCATATACTGTACCATTAATCAACGCTGTATTACCATAGGTGCGCTCAACACCGTTCAGCTTAACGTGCATTTCTGCCTGTTTAACGGTAATGCTGCCAGTAGCGTTATTTACCAGCTCATAGTTGCCCAACTTATTTGCATCGCCGGTAAGTGCTGCATTATCAATTTTCAGGCTGTCAGCATATGTATCAGCATCCGCAGTGTCGCGGTCGCCCTTGTTGGCTGCATACTCTCCGTCAGCTTTGTAGCTTACGCTTGCGCCGTCCTTCAGGCTTACCTGATCGCCGTAGACGATGCTGTTATCCTGCAGGCTCACATTGCCATCTGCTTTCAGACCTTCCTTGCTGCCGTAGGTCGTGCTGGCGTTGATGTTGTTCAGGTAAATCTTCTTCGGATTTACTTTCGAGTTACCTGCGGTTACTTTGATATCGTAGTTCTTGGCGAAGTTTGCTACATTCTCTGCAACGATATCGTTTTCCCCTGCGGTCCACTTGTAATCGCCTTTGTTGTTGGTCTTGTTATTGTTGTCTACAAGACCACCATCGGTAATTACACCTTCTTTGATGCTTACAGTTCCTTCATCACCGTTGACAAGTGCGTCATGATTCTTGATGCCATAGCTTGTGCCATCGGTGAAGCTGGTATTACCATATGTACGTACTACGTCGTTCAGGCTTATGCTCAGCTGTGCTTTGCCTACATACGAATTAGCATTGCCATTCACTACCAAATCGTAGTTCTTATTCAAGCCTGCATTTGCAACTTCTACAGTACCACTCCAGGTATAGTCGCCATGGTCATTCGTTACCCTGTCGCCTGTTACGCCAGCAATTGCGCCGTCACTATTAACTGTTACCTTAAAGTCACTAGCATCATAGTTATCGCCGTTTACCAGACCGGTGATGTTGCCTGCGCTGTAACTGCCACTGGTAATCGTTGCATTGCCATAGGTGCGGTATACGTCACTCAGGCCAACATTCAGCGTTGCCTTTTCAACCGTAGACTTGCCATTGCCTTTCACTACCAAATTATAGTTTTTACCCAAGCCTGCATTATCTGTTGTTAAAGTACCGCTCCAAGTATAATCGTCTACATCGTTCGTTACCTTGCTGCTGCTTACGCCATCAATTGCGCCATCGCTTGTCTTGTTTACTGTGATTGCGCTTGCGTCATAGCTGTCGCCGTTTACCAGACCTTCGATACCGCTTGCGCTGTAACCGCCGCTAGTAATCGTTGCATTACCGTAGGTGCGTACTACGTCGTTCAAGCTTACCTGCAAGGTTGCCTGCTTAACCACGGAAGCACCATCATCAACAACCAGCTTATAGTTTTGCTTAAGCTTATCATTCGCTGCAGTTACATTGGCATTCCACTGATGATTTCCTGCATCATTGGTTACCTTGCCAGTCAACGCGCCAGTCAACGCGCCATCGCCGGTAACCGTTACCTTAACATCGCCAGCAGCATAATTATCGCCGTTGACATTACCAGTCAATCCGTTAACGCCGTATGCTGTACCATTAATCAGCGCTGTATTACCATAGGTGCGCTCAACACCGTTCAGCTTAACGTGCATTGTTTCCGGGTCAACGGTAATGCTGCCAGTAGCGTTATTTACAAGCTCATAGTTGCCCAACTTATTTGCATCGCCGGTAAGCTTTGCATTATCAATTTTCAAGCTGTTATCATATGTGCCAGCGTCCGCAGTATTACGATTTCCCTTATTAGTCGCATAGATGCTGCCATCCTTCACCTTTACAACAGCACCATCAGCCAGCTTGATGTCATCACCATAAACAATAGTACTTTTCAAATCCTTAATGCTTACCACACCATTGATATGCTCATTAATAGCGTCACTGCTGCCGTAGGTCAGCTTAGCATTAATATCGTTCAGGTAAACCTTGCGCGCCAAAACATTAGATACGCCATGAACTGTCGTTGTTGTGCTGCTTTCGCCATTATTTTGGAATTCATAATTGCCTGTAAGGCTGTCATCAAGCTTAACGCCTGCCTGCCACTCATAGGTTCCCTTATTCTTAGTACGCTTTTCATCCCCAACAGTAATAATACCTGTATCCTTGCTGTTTTGGATTGTATCCTGTGAATCAGTGATAGTTACCTTGCCATCCAGCTCTGCCTTCATAGCGTCGTTGAAGCCGTCAAATCCATTTATGCTCAATGCATAGTCATGGTTTTTCAGCAAATCGCCATACGTTCTGTTAACAGTATTACCGGTAACATTCAGCACCTTTTTGGTAACAGTAATATCAACCACGGTAAAGTCATAGCCCAAATTGTTGGGGCCTGCGTCGCCACCGCTGGCAATCTGTCCAGACCACAGCCAGCTGCTGTAATCACCGACGTTCTTCAGAGCTTCGCCCTGCAGCAGGCTGCTGTTGTTCTTATAAGCCTTAAAAGCATCGTTAGCCGGATCATTTGTAGTAAGCTTGCCATTTGCAATCCAGCCAGGGATATCAAGATGATTTGTCGCATCATAAACCCAACCTTTTTGCAGATCGCCATCTACCGTAACCTTAGTCAGGAACACCTTCAGCAGCGGGTTAGTGCGTTTATCATAAAGCTTCCAGGTTGTATCCTTATTATCAAAAGCATAGCTGTCCAGCTTCTTGGCATCGTTACCGTTTTGCAGCGTACCGTCTTCCTTGATGATATAGCTGTTTCTGACAGTGCCACCATTTACGTTGGTGTTGCCATTTGCTGCATAGCCATAAATATTGCTTACCTGGCCTGCATTGCTGCCCACAATGTTTGCCACATTGCTATTGCCTGCTACCGCAGTAGTGCTATAAGCATTGCTCAGCGTACCTGTATTACTGCCAACGATACCGCCGACATTGTTTTTGCCGCTGATTGCACCGCCATCGGTATAAGTATAATTATAAAGCTTTCTGCCATGAGCATCAGTTGCGCCTGTTTCGGCCTTGGTTACTGTTACTACGCTGTTGAACACCTGGTCCAGCGTGCCGCTGTTAGTACCGGCGATACCGCCAACGTTGCTGCTTTGTCCTGCCTTGACCACACCGGTGTTATAGCCTGCCGTCAGCGTGCCGCTGTTATTGCCAAGCAGACCGCCGATGTTTTCTCCTGGAACCGCTGTAATAGTACCATTCTCTTCATCATAAGAGCCTGCCTGAATCGTACCATTGTTGTAAATCTGGTATTTATAATAATTGTTATTATTATCGCGGCCACCAGTGATAACACCATGGTTGATACCAATAATGCCACCGACATTTGCTACACCGCTGACATTACCATTTACCCTGTTCATCAAGGAAGAATTGGTAATAGCCGCTTCACTGCCATTTACACCGATAATACCGCCGGTGCCGTTTTCCTCCCTGCTGCCGTCAGAAGCATTGCCATGCACCTCGCCCTCATTTGTCATGATGACGTGCGTAATATTCGCACTGTTTTCACCGATGATACCGCCAGCACCACCATATAAAGCAATAACGGTACCGGAATTGACAATACCTACGCTATCTTCGGCAGTACCGGTAATGGCTACTTCATTTTTGCCGATAACGCCGCCGACATAGTTCTTACCAATAACAAAGCCTTCATTGCTGTTGCCCATGCCCAGAAGCTGGCCTACCTTGCCGTCTTCGCTTGTGTTTCTGCCGACAATACCGCCTACATAGGAAGCCTGCGCAGCATCCACTCTGGCTCTGTTGGTTGCATTGGTGATGATGCCAATGTTTTCACCGGTAACGCCGCCGAAGAACTGCGCGTTAGGTGTAATTACCGCATTGCCTTTTAAGGCATTTCTTGTTGCTTCATCAATCACATACAGGTTGATATTGGAATTGACATTATCAATTTTGCCGCTGTTTTTACCGGCAATGCCGCCGACGTTTTCCCAGCCGTAGATTTTACCGCTATTCAGCAGGTTCAGCTGGTCGTCAGCGGAAATCACACCCTCGTTGACACCGGCAATACCGCCGACATTCGTAATACCGGTAATTGCAGCCTGTGGGGAATTTTCCAGGTTATTAAGGTAGGAAGCAGCTGTATTGTAGCCTACCATGCCGCCGACATTCGTGCAGCCGGTAATTGCGCCGGTATTGCGTCCCTGGTTTGTAGTAGCATGATTCTGCTTACCTACCAGGCCACCTACATTTTGGCTGCCTGCATCACCAATAATCTCTACAGCATTGGCAATATTTTCCAGCGTTGCTATTTGACCTGATGAGTCATTGGGTTTAGCCATTGCATTACTGCCGGCAATACCGCCAATATTTTTCGAGCCATGAATAATGCTTTCATTGTAAGCATTACTGATACTACCTTCATTAGTACCAACAATACCACCAGATGTTCTAGTATTACCGTCTTTGCCGGTAACACCATGAGCAGAAACATTATTAATATTGTATGTAGTCCACGACATCCAAAAAAGCTCATCATTCTTGCCCACGATACCGCCCAGGTTAGATGCATACTGACCTGCACCCAGATTACCAGTAGTCACCGCACTGTTGCTTTGGACATTTTCCAGCGCACCGACAAGCCAATTATCAGCATCTGTGCCATTTATGCCTGCAATGCCGCCTGCTACAGTATCCGCGCCGGCGATAACTGTACTCTGGTCATCGCTGTTGCTGATAGCGCCGTAGTTTTTGCCTACAAGGCCACCGATATAACCGCCGCTGCCTTTTACGGTATTGCCATAGCCGGAAATACCGCTGATGCTGCCACCATTATTTTCTGCTGCTACAGCGCCAACACTGTCACTAGCTGCTTTGCCGGTGAATACGGAGGAAACGATATTTATATCTTTGACTACCGCGCCACTGCCCAGCTTGCCAAAAATACCGCCATTAGCCTGCAAGCCGACAATCGTGTGACCATCACCGTCAAAAGTTCCCGTAAAGGCTGTATTACCACTGCCGATAGTGTTATAGGTGCTATTGCCTGCTGCATTCACCAGCCCGCTGGCATCTATATCATTTTTCAAGGTATAATTATAGCTTAACGCATCCCTGTCAGTCAGGTCTTCAGCCACACGCTGCACGGAATTCAGTTCCTCGGCATTGCTTATCCAGGTATAAATAACATTGCGGATTTTATCCCCAGCATAATTCTCACCGGCTGATTCCACATACAGGTTTTTCAGTTTATCTGCCACTTTGACGGTAGTACCGTTTTCGATAAGGTCATTCTTGGCAAAGTTCAGATTTCCCTTAATACCATTAACAGTATAATTATCATCCCAAAGGTCGAAGGTGATTTTCATGGAGCGCTTATCATCTGTCAGCTCACTGTTATTACTGCCATAAATGCCGGTTGCTGCTGTCGTATGTGCGTCAATAAAAGCATGCAAAGCCTTCACCTTGTCATTACCCTTCAGATCACCGCCAATATTGGAAAGATCCAGAGTAATGTCGTTAACATAGACGCTGCCGGAATCATCAGGAACCTCGGTGCCCTCCAGGTTAATGCTGCCTGCGATATTAAGGTCGCTGTCAACCAAAATATCGCCACTGCTGCTGACAGTCAGGTTGCCCTTGGTCTCAATCTTGCCCTTTTTATATTTACCATACAGCAGGTTGGCGCTGCCGTTCATGTGCGTACCATCAGCCAGTGTTTTTTCCATGGTGCTGATGGTGATGTTACCGGTTGTGGTTGTGGCAGGTGCAGTCTGCAGCTGATAAGCATGATTGATGCCCTGAGAGGTCATTGCCTGGTCTTTATTCGCAACCTTGTCTTTATCAGGTTTCTGGGAATCACCATAGCCATAGTTAATACCAGGAACAATAACATAGGTGCTTTCTTTCTCTTTGCCCATGGTAATCAGCTTGCCATAGACAGTTAAATCACCAGCGTTGATGTTAATGCCATGCTGAAGCGATTTTTCCGGATTAAAATGGGAAAGCGCATTATGGTTGCCGGTAGATATAACGCTGCCGCTCAGCTCCAAGGAGCTGTTGGTATTTAACACAACATCACTGCCGTAAAGCATGCTGTCCATACCAAAGCGCAAGCCACCCTGCAGGTTATCCTTGGCGTTGAGCTTCAGCAAGCCATCGCTGTAAATTGTGCCGCCAAAAATATGCGTGCTGTTGGTAATTTCTACATTGTTCAGCGTCAGACCAGGTGTATAACGAAGGGTATTATCAGTATTAGGCAAGCCAAAAACTGCCAGAGAGCCATTGTTCTTCAGGTCCATATCGCTCCAGTTGAAGCTTAAATCCTTTTTGGTGTTGATAATCGTCAGCAGCGGATCATAGGTCGTGCCATACTGCACATTGGCGCCGTCATTACCCTTAATGAACTCCTGCCAGTTGCTTTCCTGGCTGAAGTAATTATGCGAGCCTGACAGGAAGGCGTTCAGTATCGGCAGGCTGCCCTTGCTCATGCGCCAGTTATCCTCTGTTGCATCTTTTATTGTTCCATCCGTCTGTGTGGAAAAGCTAAAGTTACCCCACTGTCTCTGATCATTTAACTTATCATAATCAATGACCTTGGCATTTTGTTTAACTGTAAGTTTAGAAGGATTTAATGTTAAATCAATATAACCATTGCCAGTCTGCGGACGGATGTAATAAACATTCTCATCGATTGTGGCATTTGTATCCCTGCCATATGAACCTAATGTATAACCCACATAACCACTATCAGCATAGATATTGCCCATGGTATAGGCGTTGCTTATATTCACATAAGTTTTAAGTCCACTCCACCTATATGTAGCACCCAAGATACCGCCAACTACATTAGCACCACTACCATTACTATCCCTAAATGAGCGCAGAGAACCAAGGTTATAAGCATTGCTAATACTCATATCGGTATTACCGCCACTGCTCTGATTGCCGCCACCCAAATCTGCAGAACCGACAATGCCGCCTACCTGACTTTCTGCACCATTCTTGTTATTTACCGTAATATTACCGGTGTTGAAAACATTTTTCAGATAACCACTGTACCAATAGCCGGCAATGCCGCCGACAACATTTAAGCCATTGTAAATATCACCATTGTTATAGCTTTTTTCAACAATGCCGCTCAAACGGCCGACGATGCCACCGACATGGCGTCCAAAGATATTGAAGCTGCTGTCACCAATCGTACCCTTGTTATATGTATCGTAAATGATAACACGACCGCTGGCCTGTTCGGTACTGTCACCCAGGATACCGCCCATATTAATTGGCGTCGTACCACTTGCATCAGCACGTGTTGTATGAATATCGCCTACATTATAGGAGGCAGCAATACTGCCATTGTAGGCAAAGCCGCCAATGCCGCCGATATTGGTATAACCCTTAACATTACCTGTATTATAGCTGCTGGAAACTACCGCATGGGCATGGCTACTATTACCGGCAGCACTGGTATCACTCTTGATGATATCAAGTCGTTCTTTATCAGTCAGAACTTTACCATTGCTATCCGTTGCCTTCGGCATGTCAATTTTACCGACAATGCCGCCGACATTAGCTGCCTGTGATGTCAGCTTAGACATATCCACTTCAGTATGCACATCGCCGCGGTTGCCACCGGCTTCAATACGCACCGGCGCACCGTACAGATAGCCTGCTATACCGCCGATATTACCGGTGATATATTTTTCTTTATTTTGGTTGGGGTCGTAATCACTGCGGGTGATTTCGTAAGTAAAGCTACCACCATCCTTTTTGATACCGCCTGTAGCCATAATATCGCCGCCGTTGTTAATAGCGTTCAGAATGCGGTAATCCTTTTTATTTTCATTTTTTACATCTGTTGCACCAAAATAACCGGCAATACCGCCTACGTTCATCGCACCGCGGATATTGCTTTCTACGTTATCAGCATTGGTGATATTGCTGTCTTCAGCACGGCCGACAATACCGCCTACGTTGCCTGCTGCATAATGGTCGAAGCCAGTAGGATCATTATTTTCGGTTGTTTTCGTCACTAATGCGGAGTTTACATCCGCTTTGTTGGTTACATCCTTCAGCTCGCTGCCAGCACTGCTGCTGCCCACAATGCCGCCAACGTTGGCTGCACGCACCTCAGCCTTATGGGTACCGGTAAGAGCTGCATCATTATTCTTCCAATCATTGCCAGTATAATCTGTATGATAGATATAGCTGTCAACAGTAAAGCCATTAGCTTTGACAACGCCTTCGTTGGAAGCATTAGCAACGGTAGTACTGGAAATACTGCCGACGATGCCGCCAACATTATAGCCACCCTCAACAGTATTATAGTTAATCAGCGTATTCTTCGTGCCGCCAACTATCGCATTTTCTGCTTTACCAATCAGGCCGCCGATATTAGATGAATAGTTGAGGTCTTTATCTATACCGGTAATTTTACCAAGGTTATAGGAGCCCTTGTATTGGGCACGGTCTTCCTCATCATTTGACAGCTTGCCGCCATCCATATAGCCAACCAGGCCGCCAACGTTGGTAACACCGCTGACATTACCGGTATTAGTCAGGTTTGACAGCTCGCTGCTGCGGCTGTCCGGCTGAACAGAGCCCTTAGCATCAGCAAAGCTATAGGTAAGCGCTGTATCATCCTTGGCATAACCGATGATACCGCCGACATTGTTCTTACCGCTGACCTTCAGCGTACTGTTAACGCCCTTGACTATGGTATTCACCGCATGACCGATAAAGGCACCGGTATCAGTATCGCCGCCCTGCACGGATATGCCATCGTTGCCAGCAATCAGCGTTACATTGCCCATAATTGCGCCGTCAGTAAAACCAAAGAGGCCTGTGGCATCGCCCTTTTTGTTATCACTGTTATTAATGCTCAGGCCAAAGATAGAATTATCAAGGCCATCAAACTTGCCCTTGAAGGCATTTTCCTTCGTAGTGCCGATAGGAGTCTGGTCACTGCCCGTCAGGTCAATGGAATAGCGCAGGGCATAATGGTCCCCCATGCCCCAACCTTCCGTTTGGCCGATTTTTTCCAATTCCTTGCCGTCCTTAATCCAACGGTAGGTAAAGAATTCGGCAATTGTCTGATTCGGTGCATCCGGATTGCCAACATTAGTCGTTCCATGCCAACTGGTGCTTGTCGCTGTATCCATCGGGCCGCCATTATCGCTGACATCAGCAAACACCATATATTTGCCCCATTCAGCGGCCTTTTCCGGCGTGCTGCTGCCCAGCACCACATCATACTTGCGGTTATCAGCAACACTCTTGCCATCATAAGGCTTGCTGACTAAAGTAATGGCATCCTTCTTATTGGTATCAAGTCCGCTGAGGCGGTCCATATCAATAACTACACGCTCGCCCTCAAAGACCAGCTTGCTGGCGTTGATATAACCCAGGCTCATCAGCTCGGCGTTGGTCATCGCCTTGTTCTGCTTCAGCGCGTTGGCGATATCAGTATCTTCTTTCCAGGTGTTGATATTATCTATTTTTTTGTTGGCAATATGCAGGCTGCCGACATTAATTTCCGCACTGTTGCCAATCTGCACACCGTTGGGGTTTACAAGATAGATATTGCCGCCCTGCTTGTCACCGACATAGGAATTCAGCTTGCCGTAAATCTGCGAGCTTTCGCTGCCAGTAACATAGTTCAGCATATTAAAGTTATTGTGGTCACCACGGATAGTTACGCTGGCATTTGCACCAATAGAAAAGCTGTCCCAGGTGACAATGGCATTTTGCGTCGTCTGGTGCAAATTCATCTGGTTGCCCTGCGTCCAGCTGCCGTTAAAACCACCTTCAATCTTACCGGCAATTACGTTACCTTGTTGCCCATTACCGGGAAGCATATTGTTGGCAACAACGCTGTTGCCTGCTGCACCGGCAACCCATGGCACTGAAAGCACAGAAAGCATTACAAGGCTGGCCAGACGCGTATTTAAACGTTTATTTAGACTATCCTTTTGTTTCATTTTTTTCTCCCTTCATTTAAGCTGCATATTCAATTATCAATTTATTTTATAAGCCTGCTTTTCCGCACCTTCTCCCTTAAGACACAGAAAAGCACCAGGCAAGATTACTTAAAACATTTTATAAAGCTGGAACCACATATGGCCGCTATGGTCACGCGGTTCAACCCTATCTCTTTGCGCATTGATTTTGCGGGCATAATCCAATTGAGCATGCCAGGAATTATCCAAATTATAACGCAGTCCCACACCCCAGCCGGAAAGATGCTCGATAAGAGCAGCATTATGCGATTTTACTGCGCCTGTGTCAATAAAGGCTGCAGCCTCCAATCCCTTGATGCCCGTCTGACGGCGCACCTCGGCAGTAGCAGTAAAGCCAATATCGCCGCTGCCCTCACTGGAACCGTAGGCACGCACGCCGTTCATACCGCCCAGGTAGAACATTTCGCTGCCATCCAGGTTGCGGTTGGCAATTTGGCCGCTGAGCTGTACGCGGTAGTTTGTTTTACCATCATAAATAACGTGCAGCAGGTCACTTGTCAGCTTATGGTAGTCGCCATCCAGTGATTTGCCACCGCCACTCAAATTACCATACCAGTAAATCAGGCTATACTGGCTGAAGCGGTTCGGCAGATACTGGCTGCCGCTGATGCCTGCATGGTAAACATTGGCCATTTTTTCCCAGCTCAGCTCCCCGGCCAATCCTGCAGCCTTCAACTGCAGTCTGTCCTTAATTTTACGATGGTCATAGCCATAAATCGCCGTTACACGGTTCATGCGGTCGCGGTATACAGGCGTCAGACCGTAGAAGCTGAAGCCACGCGACTGACCAAGAGAATTATAAAAGCTGTTGGTATTGAGGTCGTAGCTGCTCTGGCTCCAGCCAATGCCCCAGCGTGTGCCGTCGCGTCCGACAGGCGCTTCATAACGCGCACCATAGTTTTTGGTATCATGGTTAGTAAGCATGCCGTTCAAAATGATTTTATCACCCTGATGACCGGGGTTATTGATTTCGGTATTAAAGCCGTAGCGATAACGGCCGCTGTAGTAGCCGCCGGCATTATCAGTAAATACGTAGTTGTTCCAGACGGGACGACGCAGCACCTGCACCTGCACCTTCGTGGTGCCAGGCTTGCTGCCCGGTGCTAAAATCGCTCTGGCAACAACACCCGGCAAATCGTTGATGTTGTTCATCGTCATTTCCAGCGGCTTATCCATGATATAAGCACCGCTTTGCAGATTCTTATGAATATAACCGGCCAGTACTCTGTCAGCTACGTCCGATTCATTGCTGATAATCTCAATATCATCGTACTTGGCAACGTAAACTGTAATTTCCAGCTCGCCCTGCTTTACCTCCTGCGGCGGCACAATAGCCTGCGCTACAGTATAGCCGCAGGTGCGCGCATATTCATTAATTCTGCTGATGAGCTGCTGCAGCTCTGCCATCTGCAGGCTACGCCCTTCATACTCTTTGCAGATAGCTGCCAGCTTACCGCTCTTATCAGGCAGCGTGAAGCCTGTCAGTTTAACCTTGGCAACAAAAAACGCCGGATTAGCCTCCGTGCCTGTATTGCCAGGCTTATAAAGCTCGCCTGCACCTTGCATGCCTTCCACCTGTTGCTCCTGTTGACCTGTTCTATTGTAAGGATGTGTCGTTACGGCCTCCTTATCAAAGGTAGGTATGGGGTTTGCAGCGAATGCTGTTGCACTCATCAGTGAGCACATAACAGCTGCTGCCATCAGCTTTTTGTTCATCGCATTCAGCTCCATTCTCTTGATTTTCTCCAAAAACCACATTATCTTAATTAATAATTTATAAGCATTAAATTATTTACATATATCATTCATTTATGATTATGAATAAACTTACCATTAAAAATTACCTAGTTTCTCAACAGAAATTATAGCACTATGTCCCCCCCCCAGTCAAACTCTTATCCATGAGCACGCTACATTCGGCGTAAATAAATTTACAGAGCCTTAAATATGTTATATTTGTTACACTTAATTGAAGTTTTTCATTTAAGGTTAAAATAAGTTCCAATAAAGTAAAGAAAAGATGTATCTTTAGCAAAGCTTACGCAAAAAAAGTCGTGAGCAATGATAAACTCAAAGCTCACGACTTTTTATTTTTTCAAACACACACTATGAAATTACAAATTCACTGCCTCATCAGAAGCTCCAGCGAACACCGGCGTTCCACTGCCACGGGGTAACAACGTTGCCGCCATAGGTCTTTTCTACGTCAAAGTACAGATGAGTTGCGTCGCTCAGGTTGAGGTTGGTGCCTACGCCAACCTCCCACCAGCCGCCGCCGAGATCCTGCTCAAAGCTTGCAGTACCGGCACCGCTCATAGTTGCTTTGGTTTCGCCGGCGAAGTCATACAGATAGGAAGCACGTACGTAAACATTGCCTTGCTTAATGTCCTTGCCTAAGGAGAAGCCAAGACGACCAACCAAGCTGTCTACGCTGTCCTGATGCACTCTTGCACCCTTGCTGGTGAGGTAATCTGCGCTGCCAACAGTGCCATAGGTCAGTTCAACCTGAGGCTCAATCCAGAAGCCGTTATCCTTAGTAAAGCGTTTGCCATATTCTGCGCTCAGGCTGTAGCCATTAGTTTCATAGCTTGCATCGCCTACGCCTGCACCGATAGTGCTATAATCGTTATCCATGCGTGCATATTTAGCAATCAAGTCAACAAAGCTGCCATTGTCATTTAAGTAAGAACCGTATACTGCAAAGCCTGTGTGCTTGTTTTCACCAGTGCCTCTTGCAAAGGTGCTGGTGCCTTCTGTACGTGTCAGCGCAACGCCAACGGTCCAGTTCGGGTCAGTGCTGAGCTTTTCATCGTAACCAACCTGATAGTAATTATATTGGTTCTTCACGTTCTGCGAACCGTATTTGCTTTCGCCACGTGCCATTCTTGCCCATGCACCATGCTCGCCCTTGCTGTCGCGCAGCTCGCCTAGGCGTTTGTTCATATCGTTGTTTTCCTGACGCCAGGTCATCAGGGAGATGTTTGCCATGTCGCTAATGGCGCGGTTAGTAGTGTTTTCAACTGTCTTTACGGTTTTAACTACTACTTTACCATTACTATCAACCTCAGCGGAATAACCACCAATAATATCATTGGCATCAGAGGTTACGCTATCAGCAGCAGACTTGTCATTGCTCTTAACAACGTCAGCCAAATCCTGCAAATCAGCCTTGCCGCTAGCAATAGCGTCGGTTACTTCCTTGGTGCCGTTGACGGTGAGGCTCATATCAGCAGCTTTACTATTAATACTGATGTTATTGTCCACATTATTAGTGTTAATAGTACCACCAGTACCTTCAAGGTTTTCAATCTTCACAGCATTATCGCCAGCAAAATTGTTGCTGTCTAAGTTAACAACACCATTATTCAACGCAAGATTATTGATAGCAATGTTATTCATGCCATTAGTTTCATTATTTTGGCTCTTAATAGTTGTAGGATTCCATTGTGCACCGTTTGCTACATTCAAGTTCATGTGGGAAACCGTCAGTTTGGCTTCATCAGGTTTACCGCTAGCACTATTCCATTCTGCTTTAGTATTGCCAGTCCAAGAAGATCCTTCGCCATTTAAGTTAACGTTGACATTGGAATCAATTCCCGTACCACTGGAGGCCCCATCGTAGTTAAATACGATATCACCGTTCAGTTGCGTAGTGTGTTTGCCATCGGTATTAATATTTACATCAGAATTACCACGTGTCAAAATGGCATTCTTACCGTTAGTCACCAGATTACTGTTTACATTTAGTACGCTATGGCTCATAGCAGAAAGGGCGGTAACAGCATTAATCGTAGTATTTTCGGTATTAACATTAACAGTGGCACGATTAGTTTCGTCCGTCATATCGTTATTTTGAACGTGAATACCTGTAGAATACTTGCTGCCATCTGCATCAATTACCGCATTTTGCCCGTTCAGAGCAACAGAACCATGCTCAATAGCTATAATGCCAGCAGCATCTTCACCCTTGGCAGAAATATGGATATCAGAACCGGCATTACCTACAATAATCTCATTTTGGTCCTGTGCATACAAGCCACGAGCCTTCGGCCCGCCTTCTGCGGCTACATTGATTTTCGCACCCTGGATATTAACCTGACTGGCTGCTGCCGTGCTTGCTGAAGTTGACGCAGTTGCTACAACGACACCCATAGCATTCCCTTCACTGCTACTGGAAATATGCACTTCAGAATTTGCATCTTTGCCAAGTGTAATGTGGGAGCCGCAATTGCCATAAACGGCATATGCATTCTCCTTCGCTTTATCTGTATTAACTACTATTTTATTCGCATCAACTTTAATATTAGACTTGTCTGCATAAATTGCAGAGCTACCGATCTTGCCATATGAATCATTTTTACCGCCGACTGTACTGATTTCTACAGTATTACCTGAAATTGAGACATTCGAACCTGTCTCTGAATTGACTCCATAAACAGGAGAATCAGTTCCCTTCGCCTGAATTTTTACGTCATTTCCGGCTAGATTCACCTTGGCTGAGGTAGCAGATGAACTATACACAGCCTTTGCTCCGCTACCACTAACATCTACCAGCAAATTATCTTTAGCCGTCAGCTGCACCTTGGCTTCCTCACCAGTTGCTTGCATACCATATGTTTTCGCGGTTGAATTAACCACTAGGTTAATATCTTTCGCATTTCCGATTATTTCGGTATTATTGGCAGCAGAAATCCCAATACCACCTTTCATATCAAGTAATTCTGTATAATCGTCTCCCAGAATAACGCTCGCCTTTGGAAAGCTTTCTGCTCTTTTGTATTTTGAGTTTGCTTCAATAATCTTAGTAGCAGCCTTAAGTTCGATTTGTTTTCCTTTTATATTCAGCTGAACAGGTCTTTTTGCCGTATTCATAGAATTGCTAATTTCAATCAATGTTTTTTTTGATTCGTTAGATATTTTTACCTGATTGCCTGTAATTTCTGCGCGACTTCCTTTAGTAAGCTTGACTCCTTGCGAAGCACCAGAAATGCTGACATCTTGTGTATCTGTATTGCCCACAATAACTGATCCCCAATTAGTTCCTTGGATTCCAATCCCTGTAGCATTAATCTCAACCTTTGACGTCGTTAAAGAAATCTTTCCTTCTTTGGAGGTTGAAGCATCTCCTGTAGCTTTCAGTCCACAAGAAACACCACTAATTTTGCCATCCGAATAAGTGGTATTCACGTTTTTATCTTCACCAGCAACAGCCTCATTAGGTTTAGATTCCGCCGCCAGCGCACTGCCGCTCACACCAACAACGCCTGCAGCCAAAAGACCACACAAAATTTTTCTTGCCAAACCATTCTTACTCCTCATCATTAACCCAACCTTTCACAAAAAATTTTACAACCAAAATTCTACGTAAGGTCCACAGCCTCCGCCATGAAGATTTATATATTACGACCGTTGCCGTAACTAACAAAAACTTTTAAATCATTTGTTCTGAGAGTTTAAAATAAGGTTTAGTATGAATAAACTTACTATTATAAATCATCTATCTTATTAATAGCAATTATAGCACTATGTCCCCCCCCAGTCAAACTCTTATCCGCGAACACGCTACGCTCGGCGTAAAAATTTTTACAGAGTCTTAAATACGTTACATTTGTTACAATTAGTTAAAAGATTTTTAACAGTTAAGGTTCAGATGGGTATAAACAAAAGAATAGCTCTTTGGCAAAAATTACATAGCACCCTCCCCATCCGCAGAGAACGCTTCGCTTCATAGCAAACAACGCACAATAGCAGCAGGCAATAAGCACCGCAACAAAAAAACAATCCGTCTGGCGAGCAGCGTTTCTAAAACATACTCTCTATACCATTATATCTAAAAATGTTATAATAAAGGAAAGTGATAATGAGAGGAGGTTGTACTCCATGCAAAATAAATTACCTTTGCCTATCGGCGCATCAGATTATAAAAAAGTCAGCCAGGATTACTACTATGTTGACAAAACACTACTTATAAAGGATATTCTTGACGAGCAAGCGAAAGTTACACTTTTCACCCGTCCGCGCCGCTTCGGTAAAACTCTGAACATGGATATGCTGCGTACCTTTTTTGAAAAAGCCAAGGACGATACAAGCAAATTTTTTATTAACAAAAACATTTGGCAGACAGGCGAAAAATATACACAGCACCAAGGACAGTATCCTGTTATTTTCTTAAGCTTTAAGGATGCCAATAAAAATAAATGGCCAGACTTGTATGCGCGGCTGAAAGAAACGATAAAAGATGAATTTATGCGTCATTCGGAACTAAAATACAGCAAAAATTTATCTAACCCTGATTTCTACGAAAAAATTACCAGCGGTCTGGGTACGGAAACAGATTATGCCACCAGTCTGCTCCGCCTTTCGCAAATGCTGCATGAGCATTATGCCAAAGCACCTATAATCATTATTGATGAGTATGACACGCCTATCCAGGCAGGTTATATTCACGGTTTTTATGATGCAACAATACAATTCACACGCGACCTGCTCTCCTCTGTTCTGAAAGACAATCAGCACATTTCCTTCGGCTTTTTGACAGGTATTCTACGTGTTGCTAAGGAAAGTATTTTTAGCGGTCTTAACAATGTAAATGTTAACTCGCTCTTAGATAAGCGCTATAGTGATTTTTTTGGCTTCACCGATACTGAAATAAATACTATGGCTGCATACTATCAAGCAACTGATAAAATACCAGAAATCAAAGAATGGTATGATGGTTACAGGTTCGGTAATACGGAGATTTACAATCCCTGGTCTGTTCTTAAATATTTCAACAATTATTGTGAAGCAGAACCATATTGGGTACAAACATCTGAAAACTCTACTATCCGTGAGATTATCATCGGTCTTGATAACAGCACCTGCGAAAATCTTCGGGCTTTGTTAAATGGCTCTGCCGTAGAATCTATAGTTGATACAAACATCATCTATCCAAAGCTAAAAGAGCAACAAACTAATATTTTTGGCTTTCTGTTAATGACAGGCTATTTGAAATCTATAAAAACCACAAGAGCCAACGGCATCTGTCTATGTGAGCTCAGTATTCCCAATAAAGAAATTAAAAGCGTTTATAGTCAGGAGATTGTCGCTCTGTTAGCAGACAAGATTGACAGTACAGCGATTAATTTACTCCAGCAATATCTCATAACTAAAAATGGGCCAGCATTGCAAAACGTGCTGAAAAAATTTCTTTTAGAAACTGTCAGCTACTATGACACGCTTAAAGAAAACTATTACCAGGGCCTACTTTTAGGTATGACAGGATTATTCACTAACACCTATTACATCAGCTCTAACCGTGAAAGTGGTGAGGGCAGATATGATATTCAGCTCCTGCCTAAAAATATAGATATGCCAGGTATAATCATTGAAATAAAAGCAACAGCTGACTCTTCGGATGCAGGTTTAAAAAAATTAGCAGCAGAAGCCTTAACACAAATTGAAGATAAAAAATATGATACCGAGCTGCGTAAGCAAAACATCAAAACTATTTACAAATACGGTATTGCCTTCAGCGGCAAGAAAGTAGAAATCATAACAAATTAAGTAATCTAGTAGTAGGTGAGTACCCTCCCTACTATCACACTACAGCTTATGCGATTCTGCAAGCGACGGTTCGGTAGTTCAGAGATGTGCCCATGCTAGGCGCGTAAAAAAAGTCGTGAGCAATGATAAACTCAAAGCTCACGACTTTTTATTTTTTCAAACACACACTATGAAATTATAAATTCACATCCTCATCAGAAGCTCCAGCGAACACCGGCATTCCACTGCCACGGAGTAGCAACGTTACCGCCATAGGTCTTTTCTACATCGAAGTACAGATGAGTTGCGTCGCTCAGGTTGATGTTGGTGCCTACGCCAACTTCCCACCAGCCGCCGCCAAGGTCCTGCTTGAAGCCACGGGTTACCCTATTTTTGCTAAAGGTTACGTCCGTTTCACCATCAAAGTCATACAAATAGGATGCTCTTGCGTAAACATTGCCTGCTTTGATATTTCTGCCCATGGAAAATCCGATACGACCAACAAGGCTGTCCATACCGTTCTGACGTACCTTAACATCATTGTTTGTCAGATAATCCACTGCGCCAACATAGCCATAAGTCAATTCAACCTGCGGCTCAATCCAGAAGCCATTGTCTTTAGTAAAGCGTTTGCCATATTCTGCACTCAGGCTATAGCCATTGGTTTCGTAATCACCCTTGCCTGCGCCGCCAAGAACATCGAACTCGTTCTTCAAGCGTGCAGCCTTCGCAATCAGATCTACAAAGCTGCCGTTGTCGCTAAGATAGCTGCCA
>ULTB01024864.1_pt1 | contig 32796 bp, 51 predicted proteins | sample 1957251 | NCBI WGS metagenome assembly ULTB01 (sample SAMEA4835724, study PRJEB28245) | human gut metagenome | biome: gut microbiome; material: fecal sample | place: Denmark | collected 2008
GCTGTGGGACAACGCCAGCGCCGAGCTGTGGGACAACGCCAGCGCCGAAGCAAGCGGCAACGCGCAGATAGTGGACGTTTGCCGCAGCGGGCGCGCCTCGATTTCGTGGAACGCAAGAGTTGTTTATTTGCCACAATCCCTTGAAGAGTTTATATCTCATTATGGCATAAAGGGCGACGGCGAAATAACACTTTATAAAGCCGTACATAAGCATAACGAACAATATTTTTCTGACTACGACGATGAATTTGAATACAGAATAGGCGAAACTGCTGTGCCGGATAATGGCTTTGATGATGATGCGCATGAAAAGTGCGGCGCAGGAATAAATATGGCCCCGCTTCACTGGTGCCTTGATTATGGCCGAAAGTGGAGCGATCTTGCAATCCTCGAAATGACTGCGCTGCGTGAAGATGTTGTTGTGCCGATGAACACAGATGGCAAGGTGCGTGCTCGCAAAGCAAAGGTTGTCCGAGAAGTGCCGTTGAGTGAGTGCGGGATATATGGCGAAATTCTTGCGAAGCGTAGAGCGCGGGATTGAGGTGTAACCATGCCGGAACACATATTAAGTCTCAGCTATGGCAAAGACTCTCTTGCGTGTCTCGGCGCCATTGAACAGCTAGGCTGGCCGCTTGACCGTATCGTCCACGCTGAGGTATGGGCAACGGATACGATACCAGCAGATTGTCAAAGCTGGATGGGACGAGGCATACTGCCGTCATTGGTGCAAGGGAAACGCCCTCCTCAGCCCAATTTACACTACAGCTACCCGCGGCGGCTGCTGGTTTTGCCATAATCAAGGCGTCGGCCAGCTCCGCTTACTGCGACGCAACTACCCCGAACTGTGGGCGCTGATGCTCAAATGGGATAGAGACAGCCCTGTAACGTTAAAGGCTGACGGGCACACCGTTCACGACTTTGACCGCCGCTTCGAGCTTGAGGACATGGGCCTCCTATCTCCAGACGACAAGGTGTTCCGCTGGGCGATGCTCGATGACGAACTTAACTACAGGATGGAGGAATTCAGATGACTGACATACAACGCGCGATGCTAGGAGACCACGACGCAGCGGCAAGGCTGACGGAGCAAGGAGTGTTGATACCGTGCCCACATTGCGGAGGCGAAGTAGAGCTTAAAAGAAATGGCGGAGGGTATTCAACGGGTCCTGTAACAATAAGGGAAAAGTGGACAGTCGTTTGTAAAAACAAATGCCATGACGGGCCAGCTTTTGAAAGTTGCATATATCAAAATGACAAAGGCGATGTTTGCATAACAAAAAATGGTGCAAAAAATGCTATTGAAGCATGGAACACCCGCGCCCCACTGCTCACGCCGGAGCAGATAGATATGCTGGAAAGGATGGAGAGCAATGGAGCATAATAGCTATTCCAAACAAGACAATCTAATCGATGAACTCTCAGAAATTGCTTTTGATACGGCAGTCAAGCTCGTAAAATTAGCGGATTACATGGAGCTCGACAGGGACGGCGTTGTAGAACATTTTGCAGAACTTTTTCAGAGCATGGCGCGTATATCTACGTTTAAAAATCTTGTTGTGGAGGCACACAATGATATATGAAATCATCGACACGCGCACAGGCGAGCGAGCCAATGAATACGAGCTTGCACAGGAGCCGTGGGCGGAGAAGGTGCGCGGGTGTGACTGGCCAGCGTTTGCAATAGACGAAACCGGCGACGTCATGCTCACGGACGATTGCGGCAACTATGATAGGGTGCCGGAGGGCAGAGTAGAGATTAGGTTGGTTGTTGATAGGGAGAAATGGAAGCCGTGCGACGTTTGCCGAAACTCGAAGGAAATCAACGGATGGTGCATGGCAGAACTGCCCGAGCAAAACGGAGTATATGAAACGCGGCTCGAGGGAGACTTCGTCTATTGCCCACATTGTGGGCGTCCCCTCACGGATGCAGCCTGGGCAGAGCTTGAGAAGAAGATAAGGAGATGTGTGGAGTGAAAGGATTATATGGTAAATACATAGTTCGCAAGCGCTCTGACAATAGCATTGTAACAAACTGCTTTGTATTGCGCCCTGACCGTGACGATGCTGCAATAGCCGCGATGTTGGCTTATGCAGACGCGACGAGCGACAGCCAGTTAGCGCAAGAGCTACGAGAGTGGGCAGAGTATGAGCAAGGAGTAAAGCCACCTGTCACCAACGCCGACCACATCCGAGCCATGAGTGATGAGGAGCTGCCGAGGCATTGCAACGGATGCCCGCCGGGCAAGGATTATATGACCTGTGAATTTGTGGGCGCTTGCGACGCATGCTGGCTCGAGTGGCTACAGCAGCCGTATAAGGAGGATGAGGCATGAAGTGTAAAGACTGCGCGAAATATGATTGGCAGTCAGGTTGGTGCCAAAGTGTGCACGATTCGCCCGACGAGGAAAGGGAGCGCGACTGCAAGTTTTATTATCCTGATGTTAAAGCGCTTAGCGTGAGAATAGAGGCACTTGAAAAGCTCGTAGCCGAGTACCAGGACGAGCTTATTCCCGGCTATCGCGAGCGGGCAGTGAGGGCCGAAGCTCAGCTATCACAATATACCGCATCTGGGCTTGAGCCGTGCGACTATACAGCTATGCGGAGCGCGATAGATGGAGAAAAAGAGGCGAGGCAAAGCCTTTCGGAAGCACTGCGCGCTTTGGCTGAATCCAATGCCCGAGCGGAGAAGGCAGAGAGGGAGCGGGACGCGGCAGTTGAGCAGCTTCGTGCCTCAAAAAATACACAGTGGCCGACCTGTTGGAGCGCATATTATTGAAGGAGGGAAGAAAAGACATGAGGCGAGAACAGCGCATACATGAGCGGCAGCGCAGCGCACGCATACACGCGCTTGGAGGATACACGCGTGACGAGTATCTCAAAACCAAGCGCGAGCGCGATTGGCTTGCCAAAGAGCGAAGCATGCGGGTTTATGTCGCTGAAGCTGCCGCCATCAAATACGGAGATATAGTCGAACTAATGCTATACTCTGACGATTCGGAGGTTAAAGCTCAGCTCACGCAAAAGCTGCTCGAAGAAGCCGCGGAGCATGTTGAAATCTGGGAGCAGCCCGTGCGTTTAGACGGGCTTGAGGCAGTTAAGTATGTGGGGCGGCTTTACCTTGCAGAGGGGGACTAAATATGAAGCGACTGACAAGTAGAAGCCTGCTTGGCTTCGTAAGATACAAAGATGGCGCTATCGGCGAAATTGTTGAACGCTTTGCCGATATTGAGGACATTCTCGGCGACGACTACGACCTTGACCGGCTGCGCGAGCTGGTGGAGGCTGACCGAGAAGATGCAGTTCACATTGGCGCTTGCGGGTTCTGCGAGTATTACCAGATGGACAAATTCTGTTGCTGTCCTGATTGGGTAGAAGATGGTTATGCCATTATACGTAAGCCTAAAGATTACTGCACCAAGTTCAAAAAGGCTGGCTGGGTAGATGAAGTGTGGGGAGAACACGGCTGCCCAAGCTGCCTGGGATATAAGCCCGAGAAAGCTGAGCAAGAGGGAAGAACATGAGAGCAAAATATTACAGAGATATCAACAGGAAACTGCTGCTAGAAATAGAAAAAGTTCGAGCTGAGGCGAGTCTAGCAATAACGAATCATTTAATAGAAAACCATGAGTTACGCGAGGAAAACAAGCGGTTAAGAGTGAATGCGGTGCCGGAACATGGGCAAAGCCTGGAACTTCCCTGCAAAGTGGGGGACAGGCTGCGGCTAGAGGCAAGAGGGACTTGTTATTATACTGTTACAAGCTTATTGGTACTTGTTACACAACAAGAAACACGCATTGTAATAGATGTTTTAGATGACGCAGGGAACAGCGATTATTTTTTCTCAGAGTCAATAGGCAAAACCGTGTTTCGTGTCGATAGAGGACAAAGACAAAAGGAGGAAGTATGAGCGAGAACACAAACCGGCCCGTAGCGGTATGGCGGGAACGCGGCGACGCGCTTCACACGATGGAGTGTAGCAATTGCGGAGCCGATGCGCATTACCAGATCGTCGACGGCGTGTGGAGATACGAGCCATATTGCGCACACTGTGGCGCGAGAGTTTATAAACAGGAGGATCTTCCAAAGCATGAAAGTAAGAAGTCGCGCTGGACGGAGCAGGAAGTCGAGAACGCGAAAGCTATAAAAAGAATTTTTGAAAAGGGAGATTTTGAGTATGTGGGGCTTAATGAAGATGGGTACCCAGTGTTATCCACTGCCGGTTATAAAGAATATGGATTTGCCACTACCGTAAAGAAAAGCGCTTTTCCTTCATTGAAGCCCGGAGAGAATGTCTGGATTGGAGAAATTATAATGGACAAAGATCTTATCAAGCGCCGCCCACGCTGGACGGAGCAGGACGTTGAGATCGCGAAAGCAATAAAGCTACTCGCTCCAGCTATGGATTGCATCGAAAGGATATCAGAAAATCGGTCAGAACTTGACAGCAAATTAGGATTTGGCGCAGCGTATCTCCCAATCCCGTGCATCCCGTCGATGAAAGTGGGAGAAAGAATAGCGCTCAACGATATTATAGGAGGCAGAGAATGAGCGAGAACGGGGAACTGGCCGCTGCTGAAGATTTAGACAATGAAGCGGCTGTTTTACTACTCAAAATAATTAATGAGTGGCTGAAAATTACGAAGGAGGTTAGGCAAAGAATGAGCGAAAACATTGAGCGCCCGCCGCTCGGCGTTAAGCCGCGGTATTTGGCGGAAAGATACCACGCACTGCTGAGTGCGATCTCAGCGAGTTGGGCTGCGGGATGTGAGCCGGACCCAGCATGGGTGGAGGAAGCCAGGGAAATGCGCCAACAGGCGTCCATGAGGCCTGATTAACGTCATGAACACCAAAACGGTCAACAAGAGAGCCGCCAAGCTCGTGCGCGAGATGCGAGAACTCGGTGCGAGACCCTACAACGGCAAGAACCTAGCGGAATACAACCGCAAGCGCGAGGCGCTGCTTACACTCTGTATTGAGGCGATTGAGAACGGAATGCGATTTGAGAGCAAAACCGAAAATACGGAGGAGAAATAACACATGGAAGACTGGAAGTACAAAGCGAAGGACAAGCTCCGCGATTACTCGGCTCAGCTCAATGCCGTGGCGACGCTCCCGCTTGAGCTCAAACGGCTGGAATCGGAGTACACGTCAATCAAGGCCGCAAATACGGACGTTACTCCGGTACAGGGAGGAGGGACGACGCAGGAGGACCGCGCGCTTTCCAACATTGTCCGGCGGCAAGAGATAGAGGCCATGCTGTACCGGGCGAAGAAGTCCGTTGCTTTCGTCGAGGCCGCGCTTGCGCGGCTGAGCGAGGAAGAGCGCCTGGTGCTTGAACTCATGTACATAAACCGACAGCGCGGGGCCGTTGGCCGTTTGCGCGAGGAGCTGCACCTCGAGGATGAGCGCAGCGTCTACAAGCGAGCCGACAAAGCTCTCAAACGTTTAACCATTGCCATGTACGGCGCTACGGAGTCGTGAGGGCAATTTGGGGGCATTGTTTTTTTGAAAAGTCCGCATTATATTTAAGCTCGAGATATAGGGTGACGAGGCCTCTGTGATAAACTGATTTGTGGGATTCGTAAACAAACAGGTCTGCGTTCCCTCAGCCCGCTTTGGTGTTGCAGCACCGGGGCGGGCGTTTTTATGCCCAAAACTTGCAAGAGAGGTGGTGATATGCCAAGTGTCCAGAATCTCATACCGTTCGACCAGCGAACCGAGGCAGAAGCAAGAGAGGCAGGGCGCAAGGGCGGAATCGCGTCCGGCGTATCACGCCGGCGCAAGCGAGACCTGAGAGAAGCGGCGGAGCTGTACCTCTCCCTCCCGGTCACGGACAAGCGGCAACTTACCAAACTGTACAAGGCCGGAGTAGAGGCGGAAGACGCCGACAATCAGATGGCCATTGTGGCCGGGCTTGCGATGAAAGCCATGCGCGGCGATGCCAAAGCGGCCAAGCTGCTGTTTGACCTGTTGCCTGAGCAGGCCGGCTCTATGCAGGCCGCAGCGCAGGAGGACGACCCCATCACGCAGGCGCTCAAGGAGGAGGCAGAGCGTGGGACTCTCTGAAAAACAGCGGGAGATCATGCGCTTCCCGTATACCAAGTACGACGCGCTCATCTGCGACGGCTCCGTGCGAAGCGGTAAGACGTCCATAATGTCGCTGTCGTTTTTCTTGTGGGCGATGGGCAACTTCAACGGGTGCGCCTTCGCCTACTGCGGCAAGAGCGTCGGCGCGGTCGAGCGCAACATCGTGTCCCCGCTGCTCAGCATTGCGTATCTTCGGCGCAACTTCGATATCAGATACAACCGCGGCGATCACGTCATCACCGCCCGCAGGGGCGGACGTGAGAACCGCTTTTATCTTTTCGGCGGCAAGGACGAGAGCAGCTACTCGCTAATTCAGGGCATCACACTCGCGGGCGTCATGCTCGACGAGGTGGCGCTCATGCCTCGATCGTTTGTCGAGCAGGCCCTTGCGCGATGCTCGGTTTCGGGCGCGAAATTCTGGTTTAACTGCAACCCGGAAAACCCCGAGCACTGGTTCCGCAAGGAGTGGCTGCTCAAGGCGCCCGAACGCAACGCGCTGCACCTGCATTTCACCATGGACGATAATCCCTCGCTCGACGAGGCAACGCGAGAGCGCTACCGCACGATGTACTCGGGCGTGTTCTATCAGCGGTACGTCCTCGGCCTGTGGGTCATGGCTGAGGGCATTGTATACGACATGTTCGACCACACGCGCAACGTCTACAGCGAGCCGCCCATTGACATGGCCGACCGCTCGACCCGGTACATAGCTTGCGACTACGGCACGACCAACCCCTGCGTGTTTCTGGATATCTATGACGACGGCGAGGTCATCCGCGTCGACCGGGAGTACCGCTGGGACAGCCGCGCCGAGCACCGGCAAAAGACCGACGAGGAGTACGCCGACGATTTCATGGCGTTCATGGGCTCCAGCTGGTGCACCGTGTATGTCGACCCGTCTGCCGCGTCGTTTATTGCAGCTTTGCGCCGCCGTGGCGTGTACGTTGTCGAGGCCGACAACACCGTGCTTGATGGCATCCGGCGTGTTGGCGCGTTGTTCCACCGCGGCCAGCTGGTTGTGCATGACACGTGCACCGGGCTGATGGATGAGCTGGGGTCCTATCGCTGGGACGACAAAGCCGCCGAGAAAGGCGTCGAGCGCCCCGTTAAACAGCTGGACCACGCGCCCGACGCATTGAGGTATTTTGTGAACAGTCTCCCGGACTGGAGGTTTGAGTAATATGTCCCGACGCAACAAAGCCGCTCCCCGCGGCGAAAACAAAATAGCAGATAGCGCCCCCGTGCAGGGAGTGAGCGTGGCGGACGCGTTCTCGAATCCTCTGTTCCACCTCGGCTATGGCTCGCAGTCTCCGCTCGAGGCGACGCAGTACCCGCTCACCCGCATGACGGATAACTACGCGCTGCTTAACAGTCTCTACCGCGATAACTGGGTCGTGCAGAACGTCGTCGGGCTTGTGGTGGACGATATGCTCCGCGAGTGGTACAAGCTCAAAGGCGTCGCACCTGAATATATGAGCGCGCTGGCTGAGACGGAGCGCAAAACGCAGCTCCGCGCCCGCATAGCCGAGGGCTTGCGATGGGGCAGGCTCTACGGAGGCGCGGCAGGGCTGATAATGATTAAGGGCCAAAACGACAACCTCTCGGACCCGCTGGACCTCGACATGATATATCCCGGCTCATTTGAGGGGCTGTATATCCTCGACCGTTGGCAGGGCGTGGTCCCCGATGTGGAGCTGACCTTCGAGGACGGCGGGCCCTTGCCGAAGTATTACTCCATTACGGACGCGACCGGGCACACCGTGGCCCGGGTCCACCACTCACGCCTTGTGCGCTTCACGGGGCGCGACCTCCCGTATCTTGAGCGCGTGGCGGAGCTGTACTGGGGCGAAAGCGAGGTAGAAGCGCTATACAAGGACGTCGTCGCGCATGACAACGTAAGCGCCAACATGGCCGCGCTGACTTTCCGCGCCAACATCAACACGATGGAGGTGCAGAACCTCGACCAGCTGTTTTCGCTCGGCTCCACACAGATGCAGCGTCGATTTTGGAACGTAATGCAGGCGCAGAGCGTTGTGATGAGCAACTTCGGATTCCAGCTTGTCAACAAGGGCGACCAGATGCACAACACGCAGTACACCTTCACCGGATTGCAGGAGGTGTACGAGAGCATGTGCCTCAACCTCTGCGGGGCGTCGCACTACCCCATGACCAAGCTGTTCGGGCGCTCCCCGGCGGGGCTCAATTCCACGGGGCAAAGCGACCTGCAAAACTACTATGACTACGTCGACACGCTGCGTGAATCCAAGCTCCGGCCCGCGTTGGAAAAGCTGCTCCCCGTGCTGGCTATGTCCACATGGGGTGCTGTGCCGGAGAACATTGAGATAACATTCCCGCCGCTTTGGACGCCCACGGCAAAAGATACGGCGGAGATCACCAAGGCCAAGGCCGAGGCGGTTATCTCCGCGTTCCAGGCCGGGCTCATGGGCGCGGACACAGCGCAAAAGGAGCTCAAGCGCCTCGCGGATGAGACCGGCATGTTCGGCAGCATAACCGACGAGGAGATCGCCGCCAACGAGGGCAAAACGTATCAGGACGTTACGGCGCTTCGGGACCCGCTCGCCGGGCTGGGCTTTGGGGAGTGATAGCCAGTGCCGACCATCAGCCGGGCGCATATGTCCGACGAGCTGGAGCGCCTGATTGCCGCGTTCCTCAAAGCTGAGACAGATATCATTAACGAGATAGCGCGGCTCCGTGCGGGCGGCCTTGTGGACTACCACGCCGAGGCCGCGCTTGAGCGTGTGCAGGCGATACTCCGCAGCCTCGAGAATGAGTCGTGGGAGTACGTGCCGCAGATGATAGAGCGGCAATTTTACGTCCAGCACCCGGAGGCACGCAGATTCTACGAGAGCGTCAAGAAGCACGCCGCGGGATACCAGAACGCCGAAGTCCTCACAGCCGCGCAGACGGATATAGTGCAGCGCCTCACGATGAACCTCATGGGGGAAATCACAGAGGCCACCGCCACCGTGGGCGCGTCGCTCGAGGCTATGCTCATAGGACGCACGACGCCGGATATATTCAGGCGCGTGGGGCTTGAGCAGGTGACGGCGATGGAGGCGGCGGGGAGCGGGCCGTTTCAGGTTACGAGGAAATTTGTCGAGGCGCTCCGGCGTGAGGGCGTGACAGCCTTCGTAGACCGGGCCGGGCGGCGCTGGAGCCTCCATACATACGGAAGCATGGTGCTCCGCACTACGTCACGGCAGGCGGAGGTGCTCGCCGCGCTTACCAAGGACCCCGAGCAGGACCTCTACAAGATCAGCAGCCACAGCACCACGTGTAAGCTGTGCGCGCCTTACGAGGGCCGCGTATACAGCGCAAGCGGCACAGACCCCGACTTCCCGCCGCTCGCTGATGCGTTCGGGAAAATGGACCCCGCCGGGCCAAACTCGCTCGCCAACTCGTGGCTGAACATTCACCCGGGCTGCCTGCACGTGCTGGCCCCGTGGACCCCGGCGGGTAGGACCCCGGAGGAAATCCAGAAAATAAAGGATTTTTCAAACCCTGCGCGCAACCCGTACAGCGTGGACCCGCGCAGCCAGAAGCAGATTGAGGCATACCGCCGGAAAGAGGCGGCCCGGCGGCAATGGCTTGAGACATACCGACAGTGGGAGGACTACCGGCTTGCCATCCCCGAAGCGACGCCGAAGACCTTCGCCACGTTCCAGAAGCACAAGCTGGCTGGGGACGACAAGTACAAAGAATGGGTGAAAAAATACAGGGAGGCAACACAGCATGGAGAAACTTGATGGCGTATATATTGATATCCCGGAGCTGACCGCTTTTAGGGAGCAGACACAGGTAGAAAACGTGGCAGCCGAATTAGAAATGGCCGGGGCGTTGTTTCGGGAGGCATGGTGGTTTTCCATCGCGCCCTTTACCGAGGAGAACTTCGCCGAAACAATTCGCCAGTGGGTCTCCGCCGTGTCGCATGTGAGCGCGGATAAAATCTTGGTTGCAGTCAACGATGATGATATCTATATCGCCTACGACGCAGGCGTCACGGAGATAGCGGAAATAAGGATGGTGGTGGAATAATGACCTACCTTGAACTGCTGCAGAAAGACCTCGCCGACGAGATAGAGGCCACGCGGTCCTACGCCGCGACGATGGCCGAGGCTCCGGTGGAGGATATACCGGTGCTGCTCGAGCTGCTTGCCGACGAGACCGACCACATCGCGCACGTGGCGACGCTGATATCTCAGCAGACGGGCGACAACGCTAATTACGCGCGCATTGTGTCGGGGGTGGAGTAATGGCAATCACATATTACGGCTCGCAGATATCCCCGAACCAGCTTGAGACGGCGGAGGGCTATCTGATATGCCGCTCCGTGCCGATTGCCCGTACAGGGACGCAGGACTACGCGGCGCGAGAAATCAGCCGGTACGTGGGTGAGCTTGAAGGCGACCCCGACCGCCTCATCCCGGTGCAGCGCAGGCCCGAGGACGTGTTTGCGCCCGAGGCCGTTGCCAGTTTTGAGGGCAAACCCGTGACGGACGAGCACCCGCCGGAGTACGTGCTTGCTGAGAACTTCGGCGCTTATGCCAGAGGGCATTTGCAGAACGTCAGACGGGCCGGAGACAATCTGGTCGGGGATATCTACATCACAGACCCGAAGCTCGTGAGCGACGTTAAACAGCGCGTAAAAAGGGAAATATCTTGCGGGTACTACTGCGACCTCGTGCCAGACGGCGCGGGAGGATACCGGCAGACCAACATACGGGGCAATCACGTCGCCGTCGTGCCGAAAGGCAGGGCCGGCCACGACGTTGCAATACACGCCGCCGCCACAGCGGCAGAAGGAGGAACAAAACCTATGAGCAAATTTTCGCAGGCCGTCCTTGCCGCGTTCGGCATGGCGGCGCAGGACGCGAGCCCGGAGGAGCTGGAGGCCATGACCACCGTCGCAGTCAAGGCGCTGGACGCTGCACCCGCCGAAGAGGCGCAGGAAGCGGAACCCGCCGGCAAGACGGAAGACGAGGCCGCACCCTCCCCCGAGGCTCCTCCGGCGAAGACCGAGGACGAGGTGGTCTACAAGGAGCAGAAGGGCGTCGACCTCGGCACGAAAATCGACCGCGTGCTCGAACTTCTTGAGCGCCTGGTCAAGGGCGGCGGTGAGGAAAAGCGGCGCATGAGCGACGAGTCCGACCTCGACGAGCTTATCGAAAAGCTCACCGGCAAGGAGGAAGACCCGGACGAGGCGAAGATGATAGGAGCGGAGGACGCGAAGTGCGCGGGCATGAGCGGCGCTACCAGAGACGCCGCCGTGGCCATCCTGCGTAAAGTTCGCCCGGTCGTCGCCGGCATCGAAGACAAGAAGGAACGGGCGCGTGTGACCGATGCGCTGCTTAATGCGCTCGGCGAACAGGGCAACGCTACTGTCGGCGCGATAGCCCACGCCGCGCAGGATAGCGCCGCCGCTGCTGCTGAGGCCAGCAAGCGCACGTCCTTCGAGAAAATGTGCGCCGACCAGCAGGCGGCATATAACAGCCGCAACCCGCACAAGCAGGGCAACACCTAATCGCATACTCAAAACTAATCAAGGCCGCGTTTCGCGTGAAACGCGGTCAATTTTTATGCAAAGGAGCGTATCAATATGGGCCTGAATCCTCAGACCATCGGCAAGACCATGCCGAACGGGTTTGCCGGCAGCTATGCGCGGCAGCCCGACATGATAGTTAACACCCGTCCGGCGGGCGGCTCTGACGCCATCCCCTACGGTACTCCGCTGATATACAGCTCGGGCACTGTCGTGGCGATGGGCGCAAGCGCCACCGCCGCGCAGTTTGTCGGCATCGCGGGCCGCGAAATCAAGTCCGCGCTCACCTACCTCGAGCAGTCGCCGGGCCAGTACATGCCGAACGAGGCCGTCTCGGTGTTTATGCGCGGCTCCATCAACGTGTATTGCCAGCGCGGGACCCCCGCCCTTGGCGGCTCCGTGTATGTGCGTATCACCGCCAACCCGACGTATAGCACCGCTGTCGTCGGCGGCTTCGAGGCGGAGGCGGACAGCACCAACACCGTGCAGCTTACCAATTGCCAGTGGGCCGGAGCGCCGGACGCCAACGGCATCGCGGAGCTTCGTATCCTCACGCAGCTTAACGCCTGATAGAAGGGGGAAACAGAAATGAGCTACACAAATATCGGCACGCACAACGCGGGCGTGTTTTCTCTGCCGAAATCCGGCGGAGCTATGGGCGGCGTGCCCATGATGGACGCGGCGGGCATCGCCTCCGCGGGCGCTTTCCTCGTCTCCGAGCTGGAGAAGCGGGACACCATTATTCGGAAGCCCCTGACCAGCGTGACCTACCCCCGCGACATCGTCATCCAGACGGGCGGCGGCTGGGTCGAGTATGCCTCGGCCATGTCTGTTGCGTACGGCATCACCGGCGGCTCCGGCGATGGCGTTATCGGAGCGCCCGGCGCGAACGGTATTCCCGTCGTGCAGGCGTCCGTAGACAAGGGCGTCTATAAAACGCACATCTATGCCTCGGCGCTCCGCGTAATGTTTGTGGATATGCAGCGCAGCAACTACATAGGCCGGTCCCTTGACTCGCTGCTGCAGGACGGTGTGCGTCTGACCTATGACAAACACATGGACCAGAACACCTACACCGGCTTCACGCAGTACGGCACCACCGGCCTCGTCAACAACCCGAACGCGGTGCAGAGTACCGTCGCCGACGGCACCGCTGGTAACGGCAACTGGGTGACTAAGACACCGCAGGAGATCCTCGCAGATATCAACACCGCGCTAACCGCGACCTGGGCCGCGGCTGAGTATGACGAGTCCGCCCTGCCGAACCATATTCTCCTCCCGTATGAGGAATATACCTACATCATGAACACCATGGTGACCGACCTCGCCACTGAGACCATCATGGATTTCGTGCTCAAAAACAACGTCGCCACCAAGAAGGGCGGCTCGCTGTACATTGGAGCGACGAGATGGTGCTCGGGCGCAGGCGCTGGCGGCACTGACCGCATGGTCGTGTACGTCAACCACGAGCGCTTTGTGAAGCAGGAGGAGCTTGTGCCCCTGTCTCGCATCATGTCCGCCCCGAACGTGACGAACGTGTGCTACGACACGGCCTACATGGCGAACGTCTCGGAAGTCGAGGTGTTCTACCCGCAGACTATCACCTACTGGGATAACATCGGAGGTGGCACCTGATGTTTATACTCTGCAAGCGCAACATCTTGTTCCGCACTCCTGACGGGGCGCAGACTCACCTCGTCAGCCGGGATTTCGTCGGCAATGTGCCGGACTGGATAGGGCAGACCCGGTATTTTCGCCAGCTCGTGGCCGACGGCGTGATTGCGGTCCCCGAGACTTCCAAGGACGCAGACGTGCAGGCCGCGGCGGAAGCTGAGGTCAAGGACATTCGGCCCGAGCCGGAGGCCGAAGACACAGAGACGACCGAGCCGAAACCGGCCAAAACAGGCAAAGGCAAGAAAGCGTAAAGGAGGGGACGTCATGGGCATATGGGGGCAGCCTCAATTTTTCGGCGTACGAGCAGCGGCGGCAAATATCGGCACATCTATCGGGGATTACACCGTGAGTGATTTTCAGGCGGATTACCCGCAGTTCTTCACGTCCGAGCAGCTGCCCCTTGTGCCGCTGACGCAGCTACAGAGCATCATCGACATGGCGAATGTCAGCATACAGCCGGACAAGTGGTTGCAGGCGTGGCGCTACGGCGTTGGCTTGTACGTCGCCCATTATGCGACGCTGTGTCTGCGTACTCTTGCCAACAGCTCCGCGACGCCTCAGCAGGCGGCGGAGACTGGGGCGCTCATGGGCATGGTCAAAAGCGCGACGCTCGGCGACGCTTCTGTAACCTACGACACCACGGCCATCACTCAGGGTACGGCGGACTGGGGCGACCTCAACTCCACGACCTACGGGCAACTGCTCGCTAACCGGGCCAAGCTGGTCGGCATGGGAGGGAGCTATGCGATATGATGAGCTTCTCGGACTGGTACACTGATACCGTCGACGTCTACCGCGTCGAAAACCAGACCACTAACAACCTCACGACTCAGCAGCGCGTTCCTATCTCTACAGGGACGCGCTGCCGTATCTACCAGAGCGACAACCAGCCAATCAATATGCAGCTGGGCGCGGCCTATATCAAGCAGGCCGACCGGCTCATGTGCGACGCAAGCGTAGATATACAGCCTGGAGACGAGCTTATCATTCACCGGGGCGCTGTGCTCGGCAAGACTGCGCCGGATATCCGCGCCTTCGCGGCGGACCCGAACCTCTATTATGAGCCGTTCGGGGCAGTAATGCCGGGGCTGGCTCACCAGGAGATACGGCTGCTCCAGCAGGAGATCGTCAAGGGGGGCGCGACATGAGCTACACCGTCAGCCTCCAGCAGCGCATACAGCAGCTCAAACGTATACGCGCAGACATCCCGCGCATACTCAACGAAGTGGCGCGGGACGCGACTATCCGGGCGGTGGAGGCCGCGGCAGACGCTACGCCGCCCAAAGCAGGGCGAGGTCAAGCCGGGACTAACATGCTTAGCGGTGAGCTGAAAGCGCACTGGGGAAACGACAGCGAGACAAAGCCAAGCCGCAGAGGCAATGAGCACGTTACTGTCCTCGGTAACAATGTCAAGTACGCCTCTTACGTCAATGACGGCCACCGCATGGACCGACACTTTGTGCCCGGCCTATATGTCGACCCGAATTCCGGGCTGCTTACACGGGACGAGTCGAGAGATACCGGCATAGTGGTCGGCACAAAAACCCCCTACGTCAACGGTGAATTCATGACAGACAAAGGCATAGAGGCATACCGGCGGACGGTACTGGCCGAACTGGACAAAAAAATTCAGGAGGCGGTCGGATGACATACGCCAATTCCAACCTCGCGGCCTCTCTTGCGGCCTACCTCGCGCCGTATTTTCCCGGTGTGACGTTCTATCCCGGCCCGAACCAGCAGGGGACGCTCCCGCCGTGCATGTTGCTGCAGGAGCGTTACAGCTACCCCGAGTTGCAGCAGGACGGGCGGCGGAGAATCCGCGTGGGCCTCGACCTGACGTACCTCGAAGACTACAACCTGCCCAACATGCAACAGCTCTATCAATCGGCAGTGGACACGCTCAACGTGGTCATGGAGACCTTCACTTATTCAGACGGGACGGACATGACGCTGCTCCGCACCTATGACAAGGAATCGCGCATCGACCTTGACGCGATGCACTACAAGTTCGAGGTCCGCGTGTGGGTGAGCCTGCCGGAGACGCCGGTGTATATGCAGACTATGGATTATTCGGAGGATGTGCTCAATGGGCAAGGACAGTAATGCCAAGAAAAAATTTGCACGGGAGGCGTTGCTCAAGAGTAAACGCTACGCGAGATACCAAAAGGATTTTCTCGCCGCCGTGCTCAAGAAACCTGAATACACGCTCGCGGAGGCCGACAAAGCGGTCTCCGCTTTTTTTGGAAAGGCGGAAGCAGAAAGATGAGCCGCTGGGCAGACATCCCCGGCTGGGAAGGCCGCTATGAAGTTTCAGACGATGGGCGCGTGCGCAGTTGGTGGTACGGAAAAAAGCGGCTGACCGTAGGTCGGGAGCTAAAGCAAAAGACAGACCGCTATGGATATCCAGTGGTATGCCTGCGCCATAAAGAGGTCAAAAAGTTCCCCACCGTGCATCGGCTCGTGGCACTCGCATTTTTGCCTAACCCTTACTCCAAAAGCCAAATCAACCACAAAAATGGTGTCAAGACTGACAACCGCGTTGAAAACCTTGAATGGAGCACCAACGCCGAAAACATTCAACACGCATTCGACATGGGGCTGATATCTAGGGCAAAAGTAAGCGCGGGGCAGCAACGCCGATATGACCGCCCAGAAGAGCGTGCCGCATCTTCGCAACGCATGAGGGGCCGAAAACGAGTTCACAAAGACAACACCAACAGAATGGTGTCAGCCGAGAGCCTGCCGTCGCTTTTGCGCGAGGGATGGGAGCTTGGCTTTATTACGTTTAGAAGGAGTTGATTACCATAGCTGGCGGAACTTTCACATCTCAAAACAAGGTGCGCCCCGGCGTATATATTCGTTTCACCTCGTCCCGTGGTCTCGGTATCACCGTCGGAGACCGCGGTACTGTGACAATATGTGAGCCTATGTCGTGGGGGCCTGTCGGCCAGGTCATGACAGTTGAGGCGGGGGCGGATATGACGCCATTCTGCGGCTACGACATTACGGCACCGCAGGCGCAGTTTATCAACGAAATATTCAAAGGCAGTAACCGCACCGCCGCCCCGAACACGCTGCTGCTTTACCGCCCCACCGCGAGCAGCTCGGCGCAGGCAACGGCCACGACCGGCGTGCTCACGGCCACCGCCCTTTATCCCGGCGTGCGCGGTAATGACATATCCATCGTCGTCACTGACGTGGTCGACGAGGAAGGCACGTTCACGGTCTCGACCGTCGTTGACGGCGTCGTCGTGGACGAGCAAACCGGCGCCAGCGTATCCGACCTTGTAGCCAACGACTGGGTTACTTGGAGCGGCACAGGCGCGCTTACTGCTACCACGGGCGTGCCGCTCACGGGCGGCCTCGACGGCACCGTGCAGAGTGCCGCGTACTCGACATACCTCGCCGCGATTGAGCCGTACAAGTTCGACATCATGATCTATGACGGCGACGACAGCACCGTGCAGGACGCTATGGTGGCGTTTATCAAGCGTATCGCCGACGAAAACGGCCAGTACAGCCAGCTCGTGGCCTCGGGCCTCACCAACCCCGACAGCCGCTACGTCATCGACGTGGAGAGCGGCGTCACCCTTTCGAGCGGCGTGCAGCTGACGGCGCAGCAGGCGACGTGGTGGGTCGGCGGCGCAGAGGCGGGCGCGATGTACAACCAGTCCCTCACCTATGCCAGTTATCCCGGAGCTATATCCTGCACCCCGGTCATGACCAACGCGCAGTACATAGCCGCCATCAACGCCGGGCAGCTGGTTTTCAATGCGGACGACAATATCGTGCGCATCGAGACCGACATCAACAGTTTGACCACGTTCACGACCGATATTACCAACGTGTATCGGAAGAACCGCGTCATGCGGCTGTGCAACACCATCGCCAACGACGTCTACAAGCAGTTCTCGCAGAACTTCATCGGCGTGGTAAACAACAACGAGCAGGGCCGGGCGCTGTTCCAGGCCGCAATTGTGGGCTACCTGCTCGACATCCAGGGCAACCAGGGCATACAGAATTTCTCCGCCGAGGACGTGCAGGTGCTTCCGGGCACGGATATCGACGCCATCGTCGTCAATGTGGTCATTCAGGCTGTGGATTCGGTGGAAAAAATATATCTTACCATTGAAATAAATTGATTTAATCTACTTCACATGGTATAATTAATATTATACTGGTGTGGAGGGCTTCAATCATGAAAGAGCAATGGAAGGATATAAAAGGCTATGAAGGCATTTACCAAATCAGCTCAGACGGGCGTCTAAGGCGCGCGGCAGGGTATATAGACACCGAAAAAGGGCGTCGATATCTGCCGGAGAGAATGCGCAAGGCCGTGAATGTAGGGGGATATCTGTATTACTCTCTGTATCTGCACGACATAGAGCAAAGATATGCAGCCCACCGACTCGTAGCCGAGGCCTTCATTCCTAACCCTGAGAACAAGCCGCATGTGAATCACAAAAACGGCGTCAAGACTGATAACCGTGTCGAGAACCTAGAATGGTGCACCCGTAGTGAGAATATGCGGCATGCACAGTCGATGGGGTTATGGGAGCAGTATGACCGGCATGGGGCCAAAAACCCTATGTACGGCAAGCGCCAGTCAGAAACAGCACGCCGCAAAATACGAGAAGTGCATCTCGGGCTTTGCCACACACAAGAGACTAAGGCAAAAATGAGCAACGCGCACAAAGGCGCAAAATTCACTGAGGGACATAAAGCGGCCCTTTCGCAGAGCCTTAAAAGAGCCAAGAAGGGATACCGCTGGGTGACCGATGGGGAGACCGAAAGATGCACTTCTGGGAGCGCCGCAGAGGCCCTAATATTGCAAGGGTGGCGGCCCGGTAGGCTCCCACGAAAATAATCTCATGTTCATATCAAGGCAACGGAGACGGTGATATACACCGCCTCCATTTTCGTTGCCGAAAGGAGTGAAACAGTTGGCTAATCCGCAATTTCTTCTCGAAAGAGACACGCTGAACGGCAAGCTTGGGCAGGCATTTGTCACCATTGACGGCCAGTCCCAGGAGCTGTTCAGGGCAAAGAAAATCAACGTGTCCGCCGATATCCAGAGCACGGACGTGCCCGTCGTCGGCACGACCCGAATCCAGCAGAAAACAACGGGCGTCAAGCAGACCGGCACCATGACCATCTATTACGGCACGCCGCTGCTCACGCAGATGGCGATGACCTATATGGAGACAGGCGTCATCACCTACTTTGACCTGCAGGTCACCAACAACGACCCGACGGCCACGGTGGGCACGCAGACCATGGTCTACTATGGCTGCAAGCTGACCGGCGAGCTGCTGCTTTCCATCATCGACGTCGACACCGAGATGCTCGAGCAGGAGTGCACGTTCTCGTACACCAACGCCCGCACCCTGTCCTCGTTCACCACCGAGACCAACTACGGCTCGTAATATGGAGGATATCGCATGAGCAACCTTTCCGCGTTTCTCAAGCCCGCGTATCTGCGGGAGGAGAAAGAAATCGTAATTTCCAAGCGCTTCGTCGACGAAAACGGCGAACCCGTGCCGTTCAAAATCCGCTCTATCTCTCAGGAGGAAAACGAGCAGATAACCAAGGCGTCGCGCCGGCAGCGCAAAGTGAGCGGCACCGTGCAGGAGTACCTCGACACCATCGAGTACGGGCGTCGAATGGTCGTGACCGGCACGGTGTTTCCCGACTTCCGTGATAAGCAGCTTTGCGAGGCTTACGGCACGCTCGACCCGATGCAGGTCCCGAGCAAGATGCTGCAGGCGGGCGAGTTTGCGGCGCTTATGACGGCCATTTCTGAGCTCTCGGGCTTTGACGCCGACTCTCCGGAGGACGAGGCAAAAAACTCCTAGAGGGGGGCGACCCCGAGACGATGGTAGCCTACTACTGTTTCGTCAATCTCGGCTGGCCTCCCAGTAAGTACGCGGCGCTCCCATACCGGGAGCGCCTTTTGATTGCAGAATTCGTCGACCGGGAAATCAAGGCCCGGAAGAACGCCCAGAAATAAAGGGAGCAGACTATGGCAACAATCCGCGAAGAGCTTGTCCTCTACGATAAATTTTCCTCGACCTTCGCGCGGTTCGAGCGCATGTGTCAAGGCGCCGAGAGCGCGCTCAACGATGTGCGCTACTCAATGGCCAACATAGAGACAGCGACTGCCGCAACCGCCACCACTATGCAGCAAATGACGCGCCGGACTGAAACTGGAGCGCGGCGGGCTGCAGCAAGCACAGACGCCCTCACAAGCAGCGTTAAACGCCTTGCGGCGGCTGTTTTGAGCATTCGGGCGGTTAAGGGCATTTTCAGCCTGTCGGACGCTATGACGAGCACCACGGCGCGCCTCGACATGATGAACGACGGCCTCCAGACCACGGCGGAGCTAAACGACATGATCTTTGCGTCGGCTCAACGCTCCCGCGGCGCGTATCAGGAGACTGCGGACCTTGTGTCCAAGCTGGGCGTGCTTGCGGGCAACGCGTTTAGCTCATCGGCTGAGATCGTGGCCTTTGCAGAGCAGGTCAACAAGCAAATGACCATCGCTGGCACCAACACCGAAGGCGCACAAGCTGCTATGCTGCAGCTGACACAGGCTATGTCCGCAGGCGAATTGCGCGGCGAGGAACTTAACTCTATACTTTTTCAAACCCCCACCATAGCGCAGAGCATAGCGGACTACCTCGGCGTGAGCGTCGGCGTAATGCGTGAAATGGCCTCGGAGGGACAGATAACCGCACAGGTGGTCAAAAACGCCATGTTCGCCGCCGCAGAGGAGACCAACGCGAAATTTGAGGCCATGCCCTACACGTGGGGGCAGGTGTGGACGTCCATGAAAAACACCATAACACAGACATTCCAGCCGGCACTTGACGCCATTGGAAAGCTCGCGGACCTCGCGGGTGAGAATATCGACACGGTAGTTGGCCTCCTTTATGGCCTCGCCGCTGCCGCGCTGGTCTATGCAGCCGGTCAGGCAATTGCCACAGGTGCGGCCAAAACGTTTTTTGCCACGCTACTGTCGAACCCCTTGACGTATATAGCAATAGCCATCGGCATTGTTGTGGCGGCGGTGTATAACTGGGTGCAATCTGTGGGCGGGCTTGAAATAGCGTGGCTTAAATGCAGTGATACCGTGTTGACTGCATGGGACGGCCTTGTTATTGGGTTTACCGGCCTCTGGTATTCCATCCAGAACTTCGGCGGGCTCATATCTCTGAAATTTGTCGAGATAGCCTACAACGTGGCCGACGCCGTGGGCTCTATGAAGGTCTCCGTTTTGACCATCATACAGGAGATGGTCAATGGTGCAATAGACCTTATCAACAGCTTCACCTCGGCCATCAACTCCATTCTCGGCACAAGCATCGGGGCAATCGATCATGTGACTTTTGCCGCAACTGCCGCGGCGGAATATCAGGCGAACAAACAGGCCAGAGCAGACGACCTTGCGCAGCGGCAGGCGGCTTACGACCAAGCCGTCGCCGAACGGGACGCAGCCCTCGAGCAGATGCAGGCAGACCGCCTCGCGGACCACGCCGCACGGCAGCAGGAGATTGCAGACCGTCAGGCCGCGGGCACAAGTGCTGGCGCGTCGGCAAATGATTTGCTTGAGGATATCGCAGATAGCAGCGCCAGCACGGCGGGCAGCGCCGGGAGCATTGAAAAATCTCTCGACATCGCCGAGGAAGAGCTCAAAAATCTCGTGGACATGGCCGAGCGGCAGTATGTGAACAAAATCAACCTCACCGCGCAGAGCCCGGTAATAACCATCAACGGCCAGAACACGGGCAACACCGCGGCGGACCGGCAGCGGCTCGCGGACACGCTCCGCGACGTGCTGCTCGAGCAGATAAACGCGGGCTCGGCCACCACGACGGCGCGCGCGTTTTCAATGGGGTGATATCATGCCAAACTACTACGGAATCTTCTTCTCGGGCGGTTCGGGCGGCGTGATACAGCTCCCCGTCAACCCTGAGAAATTCCCGACAGCCAGAGACAACGACAACAAGGAGTACAACGTCCTCGGCATCGGCCCTATTATGGTCCCGAGGACGCCAAAGCTCCGCGAGGTGACGATCTCCTCGTTCTTTCCGGGCCGCAATAACTCAGAGTACCCGAACGCGCAGGACCCGGACGTCTACATCAACTATTTTCAGTCCGCCATGGACAATAAAACGGTTCTCATATACACCCCCGTGCGGAGCTATGAGGACGGCACACCCTTCGGGACCGGCGACGTTGGCTTTCCCGTGCTCGTGACGGCGTTCGATACCGAGGAACGCGGCGGCGAGGTAGGCGACTTCTATTATGATCTCACGCTCACCGAATACCGCGACTATACGCCGCAGCGGATGCAGATAGCCAGCAGCACGACCGCCACGACCGCAACGGCAGCGTCGCGTGCCACTGGGGCCACGTCAACCGCGACCAGTACCACGACGGCGACAATGCTTGTTGTAAGCCCGTCTCGGGACATCCCGCAGGGGCAGCTCTACGTCGGCGCGCTTGCGCTGGCCAACGGCACGTACTATCAGACGAGCGCTGGGGGAGGCGTGAGCTACCCCATCTCCGGGCAGCGCGTCAACGTCGTACGCATCAACAACTCACAGCCCTACTCCGTGTATATCACCGCGGAGGACGGCACCGCGCTCGGCTGGGTAGAGTCCAGCGCCTTGCAGGTGGTGAGCAGCACGTGAACGTTCAACTGCTGATACAGGAGAAGCGCACGGGCAAGATTTGGGACGTCGCCAACTGCACACAGACCGCAAGCTGGACGACCAACCGCACAGGCTCCCCCGGCACCTTCAAGTTCACGGTCAACAAAGCGGGCGATTTGTCCTTCGTCGAGGGAGATATCGTCCGCTTCACTGTCGACGGGCAACTGCAGTTTTACGGCTGGGTGTTCACGAAGACGAAAGACCGCTGGGGCGTCATCGACGTCGTGTGCTACGACCGCCTGCGGTATTTCAAGAACTCCGCGTCCTATGCCTTCTATGATATGACCGCCGGGGACATCCTCAAGCAGATGGCGGCGGACATGCAGATAGACGTCGGAGCCATCGCCGACACCGGGTACAAGCTCCCGTCGCTCATCGAGCAGGACCAGACCTGTTTCGACATTGCGGAGGCGGCTATCCAGCAGACGCTTCTCAATACCGGCACGATGTACGTCATGTACGATGACGGCAACGGCATAGCCCTCCAGGAGCCCGCGAACATGATTTCCGACACCATCATCGGCGAGCGCTCGCTGCTCACGGACTACTCGTACAAGACCGACATCGACCAGCAGACGTATAACTCGGTCAAGCTCTCGCGGCCAAACGAGCAGACGGGCAAGAAGGAGATATTCATCGCGCAGGACAGCGCGAACATCGCCCGGTGGGGTCTGTTGCAGATATACCAGTCCATCGACGGCGCGGTAAACGACGCGCAGGCGACGGCGCAGGCGGTGGAGATGCTCAGCTACTACAACGCCCGCTTGCGCACGCTCAAGGTCGAGAGCCTCGGCGTGCCCGGCCTTCGGGCGGGCCAGCTCGTGCGGATGTATGTGCCTGACATGGGCGACATCGACCTCAACCAGTACGTCCTCCTTGAAAAGGTGACCCACACCTGGGAGAACGACACGCACACGATGGAATTCGAGACAATGGAGCTGTAAACATGGAACTCAAAGAAGTCATACAGCAGATGATACAGCAGACGCAGAAGGCCACGCAGCCCACGGAAATGCAGGTCGGCACCGTGGCCAGCGTGAACCCGCTTGAGATAAAACTCGACACCAACATGGCGACGCTCAACGAGTCCGTGCTCTACCTGACCGAGCCCGTGGTCGAAAAGAAAATCCCCATCTTGCAGCACTCGCACAGCTACGACGGCGGCACGACGGCCCCGGCACTTTTGGAGAGCGAGATTATATGCGGCGAGAACAGCTCCGACCTCCCCGTGAGCGGCGGGTATATCACCCTCAACGAGGGGCTGGCGGTTGGGCAAAAGGTACTGCTCATGCGCGTGCAGAACGGCCAAAAATTCGTCATCATGTCCCGCGTCTTTGACTTTGGAGGTGGTGGATAATGCCGACGCTCCCGCAGGGCGGCTCGCTCCCGCCCATCGTCTCCGTCGAGTCCATGCCGTCGCTGACGTGGTACATCAACAAGGACACCAACCGCATACAGGGCACGGTGGACAACTACGACGCCGTGGTCCAGGCGGTGCAAGTCATCCTCAACGTCGAGCGGTTCCGCTGGCAGATATACTCGCCCTACTCCGGCATGCAGTGGCGCGGGCTCATCGGCGAGGACCCCGGCTACGTTGCCGCAGAGCTCCAGCGCCGCATCCGTGACGCGCTCATGATGGACGACCGCGTAACGGGTATCAAGGACTTCAAGTACAGCATCGCCGACGACGTGCTCACCGCGTCGCTCACCGTGACCACCGTATACGGTGACGTGCAGACCACCACGGAGGTGAACATCGCATGATCGACCTCTCTCAGCAGACCTATCAAAACATCCTCACGCAAATGCTCGACCAGGTCCCCGCGACCTTCGACAAGCGCGACACATCCCCCGTCCCGACGGCGCTGGGCCCCGCGGCTTACGCGCTGGAGGGATTTTATATCAGCCTCAACCAGGTGCAGCTCGCGGCCTACGTCCAGACGGCCACGGGTCAGGCGCTCGACTACCTCGCCGTCATAGCGGGCCTCACGCGATACCCCGCCTCGGCGGCGGTGCGGCTGGGCATCTTCGATATGGCCGTGCCCATCGGCTCGCGCTACTCCACCATCAACGGCGCGGACAGCATCAATTTTCAGGCTACGGCGGCGACGACCGGGGAGACCGAGGGCGACTACTACTACCAGCTCACCGCCGAGACCCCCGGCAGCATCGGCAACGAGTACACCGGGCCTATACTGCCCATAACTGCCATACCGGGCCTTAACTCGGCGCAGATAACTGACATCCTGGTCCCCGGCGACGACGAGGAGAGCGACGAGGACTTCCGCGCCCGTATCATCGAGGCACTCAATGACCGGCCCTTCGGCGGCAACATCGCATCATATCGGACGTACATCATGGCCATTGACGGCGTCGGCGCGGTGCAGGTCTACCCGACCTGGAACGGCGGCGGCACGGTCAAGTGTTCGGTCCTCGGCGCGGATTTTCTGCCCGCGTCGCCCACACTGGTGGAGAACGTGCAGAACGCCGTCGACCCGCCCCCGAATCAGGGCCTCGGCCTAGGCACCGCGCCCATCGGCGCACAGGTCACCGTTGTCGCGCCGGAGGAGCTGACCGTCAATGTCTCCGCCACCTTGCAGCTCGCGTCCGGCTATGCCATCGGGCAGGTGCAGACACCTATACAGCAGGCCATCGAAAACTACATGCTCAGCGTGCGGCAGGAGTGGGCCACGCCCGTCAACACCACGTCCGTGGAGTACCAGGCCAACGTCTACGTCGCACGCATTACCGCGGCCATCGTCGGCGTGCCCGGCGTTGTGAACGCCACAAACGTGCAGCTCAACGGCGGCACCGCGGACCTCATCCTCACGGAGGCCGGCGCAACGCAGCAAGTGCCGATAACGGGGACGGTGACGCTCAGTGAGTGACATTGCCTATGATTTCGACACCGAACTGCTCAATCTTTTGCCGCCGTGGTATCGAGATGTGTCCGAGTATCAGCAGATATGCAGTGCGGAGGCGCAGCAGCTTCAAACCGCCGCCCTTGCTACACAGAGCATCGCGGACAACTTCTATTTCCAGACCATGAACCTCGCGGGCGTGCAGATGTGGGAGCAGATATTCAATATCACGCCGAACCCGGCGGCGGAGACGCTTGTCTTTCGCCGGGCCCGCGTGCTCAACCGCATATCCATGCGCCCACCGTACACGCTCGGGTTTTTGTATCAAAAGCTCGACGAGCTTGTCGGGCCGGGGCTGTGGTCGGTCGAGGTCGACTACGCGAATTACGCGCTCACCATCGAGGCGGGGGCGGAGGACCAGAGCTATTGGCAGGAGCTCGCGTATACGGTCAACCACATCAAGCCGGCGCACATAACGTATATCAGCCGCCCGCTCATCCGCACGGGCATCCTCATGAGCGAGGAGGTGCGCTCGGCGCATTTCGAGTGGAACTATTACCTCGGCTCGTGGGCGTTGGGCGCGGAGCCTTTTGCGGATGAAACAGACGTGGAGGTGATCAAGACGGCCAACATCAACAGCATACAGCCCGCCATGCTGAACGGCGTGGCGAATTTCGCGAGCGGCGACGTCGCTTACGTGCAGATAAACGGCGGCATCGATATCGGCACCATCAACAAGGCCGTGACCCCCGCGCAGTATGTGGGCGGCGCGGCGACGCTGACCGTGTCGTATAACGTCACGACCACGATGACCGACGCGGTGACGAGCGTCGCCTTGATGGACGCGAACGGGAACGCGCTCACATCCATGGGCGTATACGTCCCCGTCACCGAGACCGTCAATCTCCAGCACACCATCCTCATACAGGAGGGACAACTCAATGCCGATAACAATACCTAATTACCCGCTTCCCGCGGACCTGCCGACAAATTGGCAGGCAAACCAGATCGTAGCCCCGGACGGCACCGCGGTGGGGCTTGAAACGCAGTACGGTTACAACTACCTCATGGCGGCGGTCAACGCGGCGCAGACCATGTGCAACAACATCATCGTCTACGGCAACAGCGTCACCGCGGACGACGCGACGCTCGTCGCCGGGTCCATCGTCGTGACCACGTCCTACGACATGCAGGAGGGCACCAGCGTCAAATTCACGGCCCCGTGCAACAGCGAGGACGTCACCGTCGGCGTAACCGTGGACGGGGTGCAGTACGAGTGGCTGGACACGCTCAGCGAGCCCCTCGCGGGCGTGGAGGGCTTGTTTGCAGCGGGAACAATAGTGGGCATCATCCTCGACCGGACAAACCTGATTGCCTACCTCGTGAACGCCGCGCCCACCAAGGGCTTCATCCCGTACCTGTCGGCTACCCCGCCGACACAGCGGATGCCGGGCGCGCTGTATTTCGGCGTCACAGTCGACTTCTCGGAAGGAGGCGAGTAAATGGCAACAAGATATGTGTGGCAGAAACACGATATTATTTTGCAAAGTGCAGGAACGCTTGTAGGCGGCAGCCAAACAAAACTAGCCTATCGCTCTGACATTGGTGTTTCCATGTCAATTCCTGTTCTGCAGGCTAATTCAATATACTACAATGCAGACCCTGCATCATATCCTACATTTGCCATAATAATGGCTAACCCGACACAAACTACAATGTATGGGTATGGGTCGGGACCATCTACACTTTCAATCCCCCAGGGAACATATTTTAGAATATATAACTATAACGACGGCTCATATAGTTCGGATACAATATTCGATGTTTTATATGCCGCTTCTGACTGCACACTTACATCGAAATACGACTCATGGCTACCAGCAAACTGCTATATCTATCTTACGAGCGGAACAGCCATAAGGTATTCTAATTATAGCGCTGAAAGCATAACTGGTACCGTATCTAACAGCAGCTATTCTGCATATCCCACAAACGGCGCCACCGGCTCGTCTTGGTATGTTTACCAAGGCTCCGACAGCATCGACGCCACGGCGGTGGGGTACAGCAATCAGTCTCCCATGGGCGGGCAGTCTATCACCATCAACGTCACGCCCACAACGCCCACTTACGGCGGCACGATACAGTACACCTACCAGGTGCAGCTCTCCGGCGGGAGCTGGACGACCATCGCGACCAAGACGACCGCCACGAGCCAGCAGTACACCATCCCGGCGGGCACCACGTCCTTTGCGGCCCGCGTCGTGGCAAACGACACCTGGGGCTTCTCAAGCTCGACCTACACCACCGGCTCGACCCTCACCGTCACCAACAACCAGCCGCCCACGGCCCCCGGCTCTATCAGCATCGGCTCCGTCGTCGCCGGGCAGCAGTGCACCATCACCTGGACGGCGGCGACCGACCCGGACGGCACGATAGCCAGTTATCAGCTCGAGCGCCAGACGGACAACGGCGACACCTGGACGCAGATATACAGCGGGTCAAACCTCACCTACACCGACACCATCAACGCCGACTGGGCCACGGTCAACTACCGCGTCAAGGCGACGGACGACGACGGCGACTCCGGCCCATACGCCACGGGCACGATGCAGACTGTCAACGACGGCTGGCTCTACTTCTCCGGGCCGCCCTCGGACATGGGCGAGCAGCCCGCGCCGTTTGATTTCGTGTTCTCCATCGGCTCCACCGGCGCTACCAGCGCCTCGAGCATCGCGGTCACGGTCATCTACGACGACGAGACCATCTACACGGGCACGGTGACATCTGCGCAGCAGATAACGCTCCCCATCGACACGCGCCTGACCTACGCGGGCGACCACGACATAATCGTCACGGCCAGCGCAAGCGGCTTCCTTGCGGTGACGCAGCAGTGCGACTTCCAGGTCCCGGCGGTAACGCTCCCGAACGGCGGCGCGGCGGGATTCATGGAGGACGACGCGGGCAAGCCCTATTACCCCGCCACCCTCGCGCGCTTCGTAATCGGCCTCAAGGGCCTCGACGCCAACGCCCTGTTTGACCGGGTGTACACCGGCACCTACACCGGCACCGGCACCAGCGGCAGCGGGAACCCGTGCAGCGTGCGGACGAGCTTTGAGCCGACACTGGTGTTTATCCAGGCGGCAGCGGCCTCGACGGCAACGTCCGGCTACTGGGTCAACTCCGCCCCGGGGCAGTCCTCGCAGGGCAACATGATAGTTAACAACAACGGCACCGTTTCGCTGTGCCCGGTGACGTGGGACGCTGAGGCAATGACGCTCTCGTGGTACGGTTCCAGCGCCGCCGCGCAGCTAAACGCCAGCGGCACGGTCTACGGCATTATCGCACTCGGAGGTATGGCATGATGAGGATTATACGCACAACGCCCGACAGCAACGGCGCATATCCGGCGCTCCAGATGTGGGACAAGCCCATCGCGCCGACTGGGTATGCAGTCTGGCCGGACTCGCTCGAGGATGCCACGTTTAACGCTTACAGCGGCTTTGTGGTCCTCGATATCCGCCGGGGATATGTCTCAGGCTACGAAGCGAATCAGGAGGCCTACGACGCATGGACGCCCGCACCTGAGCCGGACCCGCCGACCCCGTGCGGCGGCGGCGCGGACCAGGTCTATGAGGAAATCGCCGCGGCTATCAGAGAGGGGGTCAACAGTATATGAGCGACAGCAAGACATTTGTGCTCGAGACCTTTAACCGATTCGGCGCAACTCAGGCGCAGCAGGTACAGGCCGACAGCCCCAACATGTCCGGCACTGAACTCAATGCCGTCTCCGACTACATCCCGGATTTCCAGGCCGCAAAGGCCAAGCAGAATATGTTGACGCGCCCCGCCGGGCAGGAAAACGGCTTTGTGTGCCGGTCCACGGCTGGGCGCGTCGTGCGTCTGCTCCAGGTGTACGACAGCAATGTCTACACGCAGGAGCCGGAGGAGCTTCCGGCACAGTGGCGCTTCGTGTGGAGTACCGACCCGACCAAGGCCCTGCCCTTCGTGGCGATGAGCACGTCGCCCTACGCGACCGGGGACTGCTGCACCGACGCCGGACACGTGTGGCGCTCGACCATCGACAACAACGTCTGGGCACCGAGCGCCTACCCGCAGGGCTGGGCCGACCTCGGCACAATCGACGATGTAATGTCCGGCAACGTCAGCACTGAGCCCGAAGAACCGGCCCCGGAGCCTGAACCCGAGCCCGAGCCGGGCACTGAGCCGACCACATACCCGGACTGGGTGCAGCCCAGCGGCGCGCACGATGCCTACAACACTGGGGACATTGTGAACTATAACGGTACGCTGTACATATCGCTCATCGACGGCAACGTCTGGGCACCGAGCGCCTACCCGCAGGGCTGGCAGGTGTACGAGGGGGCGTAACCATGATACGCGGCACGACACCGACCTTGCAGTTCGTCCTCCCGTTCGCCGCGAACATCATTGACGTGCTCGATATTGCGTTCTCCCAGCAGCTCCAGCCCTACGCGCCGGCGCAAATCGTCCTCGACAAGAATCTCTCGGACTGCACGCTCGACGGCGACACCATATCCCTCGTGCTGTCGCAGGAGGACACGCTTGCCCTCAGCTCGGCTCAGGATGTAGAGATACAGCTCCGCATCCTGAGCAACGGCAGCGCGCTCGCCTCGCAGATAATCACGGTGCCGGTGGGCCGCATACTCAAGGACGGCGTGCTCGAGGCTGAGGGAGGGGGCGTGACGCCATGAAGCTCGTTGTGCAGTTCAGCGAGACGCCGCCCATCAACGTGACGCTGGCTGAGTCCTCACAAACGTTCGAGGGCGCGATATCAGAGCAAATCAACATTGTCGACCCCGCGGCGACGCTCAGCCACACCAAGCTGTTAGATCTCGATGCACCGAACCAGCACGGCATACCTGTTATCAGAGGATTGCAGGCCGAGCTTGACAGCAAGCTCGAAACTCTGAATTACGCAACTACAGCAGACATCGACGCGATGTTTAAATCAGTTATGAAACGGAGAGTCAAATACAATGGATGAGCATAAAATTGTATATCTGGACATACTCGCGTACTACAACACTATCATCGAGAACATGATTGCCGCAAAGGTGGACAAGGCCGAGGGCAAGCAGCTCTCGACCAACGACTTCACTGACGCGGAAAAAAACAAACTCGCAAATATCGCCGCGAATGCCACACGTGTTATTGTCGAGAACGTGCTCACCAGCGACAGCACGACAAACGCCCTGAGCGCGGCGCAGGGCAAGGCGCTCAAGGCGCTGATTGACGAGCTTTCCGACAGCTTGAGCGACCTCGGCTACGGCGACATGATGAAGAGCGTCTACGACGCCAACAACGACGGCATCGTGGACAACGCCTCACAGCTCGGCGGACAGGCCCCAGCGCACTACGCGAAGGCTGACGGCACCAACATCCAGACCGCGTTCACGCCCGCGAGCACCCGCCAGAACATAACGAGCGGCGAGGCGCTGCCTGCCATACTCGGCAAGATAAGTAAGTTCTTTACCGACCTCAAGACCGTGGCGTTCAGCGGCAGCTATAACGACCTGAGCAACCAGCCCACCATCCCTACCGTCACCAATGACCTCACGGACGACCTCAAGGCCAACTACGACGCAGCTTACACCCACAGCCAGAGTGCCCACGCGCCGAGCAACGCGCAGGCCAACGTGATAGAGGCCATCACCGTCAACGGCGCATCTCAGACTCCCACGGGCAAGACGGTCAACATTACCGTACCTACCACCGTGGCACAGCTCACCGACGCGGGCAACTACGCGCTCAAGAGCGATATCACCAACGTGTACCGCTACAAGGGCAGCGTGGCCACATACAGCGCCCTGCCAACCGAGGGCAACGTCGCGGGCGACACCTACGACGTGCAGGACGAGCAGGGCATGAACTACGCCTGGAAATCCGACGGCGGCTGGGACGCCCTAGGAATGAAAATTCAGCTTAACTGGGCTACTACGGCAGATATTGACGCTATGTTTGAGTGAGAGGAGGACGCGCCGTGGACGAGAAAAAGGCCGTTGACAGCGGCGCGCTGGAGTATTTTCACGACAAGCTCAAGGGTGAGTTTTCGACGCCGGCACAGGCCAAAGATATCGCCAAAGAGAGCGTATATTTTGTGCCGGCAAGCTCCGCCAATGCACTCGCTGGCAGCGTGTCGCTAACTCTGCCCGTCCCGGCAATACAGGGCATGAGCGTGCGCTTTCAATCGCCGTGCAACTCCGCCGACGTTGAGGCGGGGATTGTAATTGACGGTATGTCCTACCAGTGGCGCAGCGTGGCAAATGACGATATAACGAGCCTACCGGACTTGTTCGCCGTTAACTCGGTCATAGACATCGTGCTCGATAGGGATAACCTGATAGCTTATTTTATCGGGGCTTCGCCGGTCCCACCGGTGATATCGTTCCCGAGCGCATCGCCTCCGGCGAGCCGCATACCGGGCCGCGAATATTTCCGAGTACTTGCAGACTTTGAGGGAGGTACGCCGTGACGCTAAATGAAATACTTCTCGGCAGCGGCGGGGCGCTTTTTGTATTGCTCACGCTCGTGGAAATAGTGCCTGTAAAGGTTAACCCGTGGTCAGCCATCGCTCGGGCCATCGGAAGGGCGCTTAACTCAGAGGTGCTCAAGGAACTCGACACAGTTAAATCCACGCAGAAGGCGACGGCCAAAAAGCTCGAGGACCACATCGTAGCCGACGAGGTGCGCTATGCTGACCGGCTCCGAGAGCGCATATTGCAATTCAACAACGAGATGCTCCGCAACATACCCCACACGCGGGAGGATTTTATCGAGATTCTGACCGTCATCGACGCCTATAACCTCTACTGCAAGACGCACGAAAATTACAAAAACAATCGCGCCGTCCACGCCATCAAGAACATTTTGCGCGTCTATGATGAGCGGCTGGAAAAGCGCGACTTTTTGCAAATGTAAGGGAGGTGCAAACATGACAGAATCAGAACTGCGGCGGGCTGTGGTCAACATCATGCGCGGTTGGCTCGGTTGGTCCGAGGCCAACGGCAAATACAAGGCGATAATCGATTTGTATAACACTCAGAATCCGCTTCCGGTCGGGTACAAGGTCAAGTACACCGACGAGTGGTGCGCGACAACAGTGAGTGCCGTGGGAATCCAGGCGGGGCTTGAGGATATTATTTTCCCCGAGTGCTCGTGCTATCGCATGGTGGAGCTCTACAAGGCCGCGGGCCGCTGGATGGAGGACGACAGTTACGTGCCGGAGCCGGGTGACATCATCATGTACGACTGGCAGGACACCGGCATCGGAGACGACACCGGCACGCCTGACCACGTTGGTATTGTCGCTGAGATCAACGGCAATGTTATGACTATCATCGAGGGCAACAAGGGCGCAGCGGTTTCAACCCGCACGCTCTCCGTCAACGCTCGCAACATCCGCGGCTATTGCCTCCCGGACTACGCGAGTAAGGCAACAGAGGAGGATGCTATGACATATCAGCAGTGGAAGCAGTACATGGAACAGTATGAGGCCGAGAAGGCCGCAGCCGGCTCGAGCGACTGGGCCAAAACCGAGAAGGTAGCAGAGCGAGTAACCGCCGCTGGGATATCAGACGGAACTCGCCCGCAATCCAACATTACCCGCGAGGAGTGCATGGCCATGATACTCCGCGCGACGGAAAATAAATAAAGAGGAGAGACAAGCATGATCAACTGGAAGGTAAGGCTCAAGAACCCCGCGTTCTGGACCGGGCTCATCGGCGTGCTTGGCACGTTTGCCATCGGCATCGCGCAGCTGCTTGGCTTTGATATTTCCGCGCTTGCGGACGGCTGGCAGCAGGCCCTCGTTTCGCTTGTAACCGCCGTATTCGGCATCCTTGGTGTGGCTGGGGGG
>ULTB01050076.1_pt1 | contig 32098 bp, 30 predicted proteins | sample 1957251 | NCBI WGS metagenome assembly ULTB01 (sample SAMEA4835724, study PRJEB28245) | human gut metagenome | biome: gut microbiome; material: fecal sample | place: Denmark | collected 2008
CATGGGCGTGCTGCTCATCCTCGCGATGATGTTCACCTACCGCGGCCGCGAGCTCAAGCTCCTGCCCCGCGCCACCTGCCGCGAGCGCCTGCGCGCCTTTGTCAAGGCCATACCCGGCCTGCTGATGCCCGTCATCATCCTCGGCGGCATCTACGGCGGCTTCTTCACCCCGACTGAGGCCGCGGCCGTCGCCGCCATCTACGGCATCATCGTCGGCTTCATCACCAGGCGGCTCAAGCTCAGGGACCTCTGGGACCTGCTCGTCGACAGCGTCAGCCAGACCGCCGTCGTCATGCTCATCGTCGGCACCGCCAGCCTCTTCTCTTACGCCCTGACCCTCACCGGCATCGCCTCCGACGCGAGCTCCGCGCTCATTGACATCTCCGGCGGCAACAAGTACATCTTCCTGCTCATCGTGAACGTCATCCTGCTCATCGCGGGCTGCTTCATCGACGCGAACAGCGCGATGTACATCATCGTCCCCATCCTGACCCCTGTCGCCGCCGCGCTGAACATCGACCTGGTCCACCTGGGCTGCATAATGGTCTTCAACCTGGCCGTCGGCCTCGTGACCCCGCCTGTCGGCGTCAACCTCTACGTCGGCTGCGGCATCGCGAACATCAAGCTCAAGTCCATCTGCAAGTCCGTCATGCCCCTGATAGTGGCGGCCATCATAGCGCTGCTGCTCGTCACCTATCTCGAGCCCATTTCCATGCTTTTGCCCAACCTGGTCAGCAACAGTGTCACCGGCTGAGGCGTGCCTTTAGTCTAAGGAGGAATTAGTATGAGAGCTGGCTATATGCCCGCCGTCGGCGCCGCAGAGTTCCGCGACGATATGCCGGAGCCCCAAATCGGCAAGGCCGACGACGTAAAGATAAAGATACACAACTGCGGCATCTGCGGCAGCGAGGTCCACGCCTACCATGGCCTGCACCCCTTCCGCATCCCGCCCATCGTCTCCGGCCATGAGCTGTCCGGCGAGGTGGTCGAGGTCGGCAGCGGAGTTACCAAATTCCGCGTCGGCGACCGCGTGACTGCCGAGCCGCACTACGGCTGCGGCGAGTGCTGGTACTGCAAGCACAGGCTCTACAACGTCTGCCCGAACAAGAAGGTGCTCGGATCCTTTGACTGGAGCGGCGCGCTGGGCGAGTACGTCGTCGTACCCGAAAAGACCGTGATGCGCCTGCCCGAGAAGCTCACCTATGAGGAGGGCGCGCTCATCGAGCCCATCGCCAATGGCATGTACGCCGTGCGCAACAGCAAGATCGACGCCGAGACAAACATCGTCGTCATCGGCTGCGGCCCCATAGGCATAGGCGACTACCTCTGCGCCAAGCTGCACGGCCCCAAGAACATACTGATGGTCGATGTCTCCGACTTCAACCTTGAGAAGGCCCGCGACATGGGCGCCACGCTCACCTGCAACAGCCGCAGGGAGAACCTCTATGACCGCGTTATGGAGCTCACGGACGGCGTGGGCGCGGACATCGTGTTCCTCGGCTTCGGCGACGCGCCCACCATCCAGCAGGCGGTCGAGATCTGCCGCCGCGGCGGCCAGCTGGTGCAGCACGCCCTCATGGAGGACGGCATCGCCTTCCCGTACCGCGTGCACCAGCAGCACGAGCTGGACTTCAAGGCCTACAACATGTACACCTACGAGGACTTCGAGCTCATCGCCAACGCCATAAACGAGGGCAGGATGGACCTGAGTAAATTTGTAACTCAGCGCTATCCCATCGAGCAGTTTGCCGAGGCCATGCACATGGCCGACAAGCGCCCCGAGCCCGTGCTCAAGGTCATGATGTACTTCTAAAATCCGCATAAACCCAGCAAGAGGCCCCCGCCGGTCGTGCGCCGGCGGGGGCCTCTCGCCGGCTGCGGGGATGAATTGGACTTGATAATCTTTTTCCAAAGAGATATAATTTACAGACATCTGAATGCAAGAGTTAGAAAGGTTGGTGTATTATGGCTGATTATATTTACCAGATCACTGCTGATTCCGGCTGCGACCTCTCGCTTGAAAAGTGCACTGAGCGCGGGGTCATTCCATATAAGATGCCCTTCACGATGGACGGCAAACCCATGATAGACGGCATGACGGAGGAGAGCTTCCGTCAGTTTTACGACCTCATGCGCGCGGGCGGAGTTGCCCGCACGAGTCAGATAAACCCCGGAGAATTTACCGAGTTCTGGCGTCCCCTCGCCGAGGCGGGCAAGAACGTGCTGCACATCTCCCTCGCCGCCGCCATCTCCGGCTCCTGTGACAACGCCCGCTCCGCCGCGGCCATGCTCATGGAGGAGTACCCCGGCTGGACCTGCCGCGTTGTGGACTCCACCAACGCCTCCGCGGGCTTCGGCCTCGTCGTGCTGCGCGCGGCGGACAACCGCGACAAGGGCCTGGACCTCGAGGCCAACGCCCTAGAGCTCGAGAGCATCACCCATAAGACGAACTCCATCTTCACGACAAACGACCTCACATACCTCTACCGCGGCGGCCGCGTGAGCAAGACCGCGGCGGCCTTCGGCACCGCGCTGAACATCGTCCCCATCATGCACCTCGACTACGAGGGCCACCTCGAGGTCTGACAGAAGGTGCGCGGCGACAAGCAGTGCTTCAAGAAGGTCATAAAGGACGTGCAGGAGCTGGTCATAGACGCCGCGAACCAGACCCTCATCGTCTCCGAGGCCGACGCGCCAGAGAAGGCCCGCGAATACGGCGAGGCGCTGGTGCGCGAATGCGGCTTCCGCGACGTGTTCTACACGCACATCGGTCCCATCATCGGCGCGCACACCGGCCCGGGCCTCATCTCTGTATTTTTCGTGGGCAAGGAGAGAGTCTGAGCCCAGCACCGGGAACATTTGCCTTAGCAGCTCAGTCTCAGCAGGGCTATGAACACTGCAAAGAAATTTACGCTCATCCTGATATTTATAATAGTACTGGCGGCGCTTTGCGGTCTGGTTTTTCTCCGCATGACGGCGGAGACGGAGCCTGAGCCGACGCCGCCTCCCACGGCGGATCCGACACCGAGCCCCACCCCGACGCCTACGCCGACTCCGACGCCAACTCCCACTCCGACGCCCACGCCGGAGCCGGAACCGGAGTATTTCACCGTCTCCATGGTGGGCGACTGCACGCTGGCCTCCTCGCAGTACAACGACCACTTTGAGTCCATCCTCAAAGGCGACATGAGCTGGCCCTTCTCGGGCACGATTCAGTACTTTGAGGACGACTACCTCACGATAGCCAACCTCGAGTGCAGCTTCTCGGATACGCTGCTGTCCGGGACGGGCACCTTCCAGTTCTGCGGCGCGGCTGAAAACGCGCAGATCCTTGTCAACGGCAGCGTGGAGTTCGTCACGCTGGCGAACAACCACACGCTGGACTTCGGCCAGACGGGCCTGGAGAACACGGAGAAGGCGCTTGACGCCGCGGGCGTGGCCTACGCTCCGCCGGACGGGAGCTATGTGTATCAGAACGGCGACGGCATAACCATCGGCCTCTACGCCGCGCGCTGGTGCGCGGGCGAGGCGGAGATCCGCGCCGGGGTCTCGGCCCTGGCCACGAGGGAGGATGTCGATATCGTCATCTGCCTCATGCACTGGGGCATAGAGGGCAGCTATCAGGTCACCTCGGGACAGGAGCAGCTCGGCCGCGCTGCCATAGATGCCGGTGCCGACATCGTTTACGGCTCGCACCCGCACGTCCTGCAGCGCATCGACGAGTATAACGGCGGCTGGATAGTCAACAGCCTCGGCAACTGGTCCTTCGGCGGCAACACCGCGCCGCGCGACCGGGACACGGCCATCGTCCAGTTCACGATAAAGCGCGACGTGGACGGCAAGGTCAGCGTCGAGGGCTATGAGGCCATACCCTGCTGCCTCTCGAGCACGGCGGGCATAAACGACTACCGCCCCGTGCCCTATGAGGAGGGCAGCGCGGATTATGAGCGCGCCATGTCGAAGCTCGACGGCAGCTTTGACGGCCCGGACCTCTCGATAGACTACTCCGAGTTCCACAAGGACGAGGAGAACGCCGCGGGCACGGAGAGCTCCGGCGCCGCGGAAGCCCCCGCAGACGCGGGCGTCGGAACCGAATAGAAACAAAAAGGGCGGGCCCCGAAAAGGGCCCGCCTCATTTTATGTGTTTTACTTTTTTCTCTTCTCCGTCGCCGGTGCCTTGGGGGCGGAGGAGCCGCTCACCAGGGCGAAGGCCGTGCGCGAGCCCGCCGTGCGGGCCATCGTGACCGCCATGCCAACGTTCATTCTCAACAGGCTCATGCTTGTGCCTCCCTTCCTGAGTATGGCTCAAGTATAAGCGCCGAAGATTAAACGAAGATTAAGAGAAGAAAAATTTTTTCTAACCCAGCAGCCGGGCGAGCACGGTGTCGTGCGCCTCGCGCTCCGAGAGGTCGGGCAGAGGCTCGAGCTCCGCGTCGCCGTAGCGGCGGCGCAGCGCGGCGAGGAGGATGCCGTCGCAGAAGTCCGGATTCTTGGGCAGTACAGGACCGTGGCTGTAGGTGCCGAAGACGTTCTTGTACCTCGCGCCCTCGGTGCCGTCGGTGCCGTTGTTGCCGAAGCCGCGCAGCACACGGCCCAGGGGCTTTGCATCCGGGCCCAGGCGGGTGCGGCCGCTGTGGTTCTCAAAGCCCACCACGGGGCCGAACTCGGTCTCGAAGGCAAAGTTGCCTATCATGCGCTCCTCCGCGCCCTCGGTGGCGAGGTCGAGCACGTCCAGGCCCGCGCAGCGCACGCCAGTGGCCGTGTCGTAGTAGTGGCCCATGAGCTGATAGCCGCCGCAGACGCAGAGGAAGGCGGCCCCATCCTCGGCCGCGGCACGGATGTCCGCGCCCTTGCCGCCGCGCAGGTCCTCCAGCAGCAGTCCCTGTTCAAAGTCTTGGCCGCCGCCGACGAAGAAGAGGTCAAAGCCGCCCAGCGGCCGGCGCTCGCCTATCGGCAGCTCCGTCACCGTGCAGCCTATGCCGCGCCACTCCAGGCGCTTTTTTATGCACAGCACGTTGCCCCGGTCGCCGTAGAGGTTCAGCACATCGGGGTAGAGGTGGCAAACACGCAGCTCCATCACTTCCAGAACTCCTTTCTGCCGCAGCGGGCCGCGAGCGCGGCGCGCAGGGGGAGCATCGCCGTGTAGGTGGGCAGGATGCAGACACAGCCCTTGCACTCCGCCAGGGCATCCATGAGCTCGGTGACGCCGTGGATGAGGCGGATGTCGTCCTCGTTCGCCCCGGCGTATTTGAGGCGCAGGCGCATGTCCTCGGCGCGGCTGCCGGAGACGATTATGCTCATCGGCTTCTTTTCGGGCTCGAAGAGCCGCTCGTAGGCCGCGTCCCAGATCCAGGACACGTCCGTGCCGTCGGCGATCTCATCGTTGAGGCAGAACACGGCCGTCACGCCGGCGGGCAGCGTGGCGAGATAGTCTATGGCCCGGTCGCAGCCCGCGGGGTTCTTGACAAGGACCATCGTGACCTTCGCCCCGCCGAGCTCAAAGCGCTCCATGCGGCCGAAGCCGCTCTCGATGTGGGCGAGGGAGCGGACGGCGGCCTTGGCGTTTATGCCGAGGGCCGTGGCGGCGGCGACGGCGGCCGCGGCGTTGTAGAGGTTGTAGGCCGCGGGCAGGCTGACCGCCGCGGGCAGGAACTCCCCGTCCACGCGCAGCTCTGCGAGGCTGCTGTCGGGCTCGAGCGAGTCCACCTCGACAACGGCGACGTCGGGCTCCGTGCGGGAGTAGCCGCACTTAGGGCAGCGGAAGCCGCCGAGGTGGGCGAAGGTGTGGTAGTCGTATTCGTACTCCGCGCCGCAGAAGATGCAGCGGGGCGCGTCCGACACCGCCGCGGCCTCGCCAAGGGCGGCGTCCATGCCGAAGAAGCGGACACGGTCCGGCGCGTCGGGCGCGAGGGAGGCGGTGAGCGAGCAGTCCGCGTTCAGGCAGACGCGCGTCTCGGGCGAGTGCGCCAGGCCCTCGCGTATGCCGGAGAGCGTGTGCGTGACCTCGCCGTAGCGGTCGAGCTGGTCGCGGAAGATGTTGGTGACGACGGCGACGGCGGGCTTCACCTCGCCGCAGACGCGGCGGAAGGCGGCCTCGTCGCACTCGATGACGGCAAAGCGGCGCTTGGGCCGGCCGAAGAGGTTGGCGTTCGCGGCAAAGTCCGCCGCTATGCCGCGCTCGAGGTTGGAGCCGGAGCGGTTTGCAAAGCAGTCGCGCCCCGCGTCGCGGAGCATCTGCTCAAGCATGCGGCAGGTGGTGGTCTTGCCGTTGGTGCCCGTGACCATTACGGCGGTCACGCCGCGGGAGAGCCTGGAGAGCATGTCCGGGCAGACGCGCAGGGCTATCTTGCCCGGCAGGGCCGTGCCGCCGCGCCCGGCAAGCCTCAGCACAAGGCGCACCAGCTTGCAGAGCAGTATGGCAAAAAAGAGTCTCATGTTTTATCGCACCAGCCTTCAGCAGCTTATCTCGCGTCCGGCGGCCTCGCGGCCGCGGTTGGCCTCGAGCACGGGGCGCACCCGCTCGGTGATATAGCGCTCCGCCTGCTGCGGGGCCATGCCCACGAACTTGCGCACGTCCATTATCTCGTCGAGCTCCGCGCGGTCGAGCTTGAAGCGCCCGTCCGCAAGCAGCCTCTCAGCCAGATCGTTCCCGCAGCCGGTCTCCTTCATACGCCGGGCGGTGTCCACGGAGTATTCGCGGATGACCTCGTGCAGCTCCTGCCTGTCGCCGCCGAGGGCGACGGCGCGCATGAGGACGTTCTCCGTGGCGAGGAAGGGCAGCTCCTCGTTCAGGTGGCGGGACATCATGCCGGGATAGACGCGGCAGCCGCGCATGACGTTGGCCGCGAGGCTGAGCACGGCGTCCGTGGCGAGGAAGGCCTCGGGGATGGAGATACGCCGGTTGGCGGAGTCGTCCAGCGTGCGCTCCAGCCACTGGGTGGAGGCGGTCATCGCCGGGTCCATCGCCAGGGCCACCACGTGGCGCGCGAGGGAGCAGATGCGCTCGCAGCGCATGGGGTTGCGCTTGTAGGCCATGGCAGAGGAGCCGACCTGACCCTCGGTGAAGGGCTCGTCAAACTCCTTCTCGTGCGCCATGAGGCGCAGGTCCGTCGCCATCTTCGCCGCGCTCTGGGCGATGCCGCAGAGGACGTTGAGGAGGAAGGAGTCTATCTTGCGCGTGTAGGTCTGGCCCGTGATGGGCAGCACGCGGTCAAAGCCCATGTCGGCGGCGATGCGGCGCTCGAGCTCGTTTGCCTTTGCCGCGTCGCCCTCAAAGAGGGCGAGGAAGCTGGCGCCTGTGCCCGTTGCGCCCTTGCAGCCGTAGAACTCGAGGTGCCCGAGCTCGAAGTCCAGCCGCTCGAGGTCGAGCATGAAGTCCTGGATCCACATGCAGGCGCGCTTGCCCAGAGTAGTGGGCTGGGCGGCCTGGAAGTGGGTGTAGGCCAGCACGGGCGTGTCCTTCTGCGCCCAGGCGAAGTCCGCAAGGGCCTCGATGACGTTCAAGAGCAGCCCGCGCACCTGCTCCATGGCGTCCCGGTAGGCGATGAGGTCGCCGTTGTCGTCCACAAAGCAGCTCGTCGCGCCGAGGTGGATGATGCCGTGGGCCATGGGGCAGTGGTCGCCCCAGGCGCGGATGTGGGCCATGACGTCGTGCCGGAGCTCCTTCTCATAGCGCGCGGCGGCCTCGTAGTCGATGACGTCGAGGTTCTGCCTGAGCTCGGCCACCTGCTCCGCCGTCACGGGCAGGCCGAGCGCGCGCTCGTTTTCCGCCAGCGATAGCCAGAGCCGGTGCCAGGTGGTGAACTTGTAGTCGGGGGAGAATATCTGCTGCATCCGCTCCGACGCATAGCGCGTGCAGAGGGGATTTTCGTACCTGTCTTTTTTCAAAGTCGACACTCCAGATACCAAGAATTTTTAAACTCCACTATATTATCACAAACTTCCGCGCCATACCAGAGAGATATTAGCATTTCCGGGCCTTTGAGCGTAAAAAAGCGCACCGCATTGTGCGGCGCGCTTTGGCTATGTTTACTGCTTTTCTCAGACGGCCTCGAGACCGGCCTTGAAGGCCTTGCGGTTCATCTCGAGGAAGGCGGGCTTGACGCAGGCGGTGAGCGCGGCATCCCAGTTGAGGCCCTCAAGGCCGAGGGCCTTGACGGTGGCGCCGAGGAGGACGACGTTGGCGGCCTTCTCGTTGCCGAGTTCGCCGGCGATCTTCGTGGCCTTGATGACGCGGACATCCGAGGCCTTCTCCTTGACGCGGTCGATGCAGTCCTCGGGGTAGGAGGCCATGCCCTGCAGCGTGGGCAGGGACTGTATCGCGTGGTCGTTGATGATGACCACGCCGCCTTCGACCTTCACGTCGTCGAGGTAGCGCAGGGCTTCCATCTTCTCGAAGGCCACCAGCACGTCGGCCGAGCCCTTGCCGATTATGGCGGAGTAGACCTTGTCGCCGTAGCGGACCTGGGTCGTGACGCTGCCGCCGCGCTGGCTCATGCCGTGTATCTCGCTCATCTTGACGTCATAGCCGGCCTCGATGAGCGCGTAGCTAAGTATCTTGCTGGCCAGGATGGTGCCCTGGCCGCCGACGCCGCAGAGGACGACGTTCTTAACGTTTGACATATCAGCCACCCACCTTTCCAATAGCTTTCTTCGGGCAGACCTGGGCGCAGACGCCGCAGCCGGCGCAGGCCACGCGGTCTATGTCCGCCTTCTTCGCGCCGCCGTCGAAGCTGATGGCCGGGCAGCCGAGGCGCAGGCAGCTCTTGCAGCCGATGCAGTCGTCGTGGTTGACGGCGTACTTGGCCTTCTCCGTGCCGAACTCGGCGATGTCCTCGGGGCTGCGCTTCTTGAGGGCGCAGGGGTAGCGGGTTATGACCAGCGAGGGGCCTTCAAAGGCTATGGCCTCCTTGAGGGCCTTGCGCGTGGCCTCGAGGTCCATGGGGTTGACCTTGTGGATGTCGGTCATGCCGAAGGCACGGGCGACGCCCTCGATGTCCGCGGGGTAGGCGTGCTCGCCGGTTATGGTGTAGCCGGAGCCGGGGTTCTCCTGGTGTCCGGTCATGCCGGTGATGCGGTTGTCGACGACGATGAGCGTGACGTTGGAGTGGTTATACACCGCGTCGAGCATGCTGTTCATGCCGGTGTGGAAAAAGGTCGAGTCGCCGACGACGCCGACGATCTTCTTCGTGTCGCCGAACTTCTCCATTATCTTCGCCGCGCCGTGGGCCATGGAGAAGCCGGAGCCCATGCACAGGGCGAAGTCCTTGGCGTTCAGCGGCGGGTTGCCGGAGAGCGCGTAGCAGCCGATGTCGCCTATGGCGATGACGTCCTTTATCTTGCCCAGCTCGTAGAAGAGGCCGACGTGCGGGCAGCCGGCGCAGAGCATCGGCGGGCGGCCGGGGACGACGGACTTGTCGTACTCGAGGGTGGGCGTGACCTCGCCGGTCAGGGACTTGCGGACGATGTCGGGGTTGAGCTCGCCCTCGATGGGGATCAGCGCCTTGCCGATGCACTCGATGCCGGCCGCGCGCATCAGGTCCTCCATGTAGGGCTCCAGCTCCTCGACGACGTAGAGCTTCTTCACCTTGGCGGCGAACTTTTTGATGCTCTCGAGCGGCATCGGGCTGGTCATGCCGCACTTGAAGTAGGAGGCGTTATCCCCGAACACCTCGCGCGCGTACTGGTACGCCGCGCCGGCGGAGACGATGCCGACCTCGTCGGTGTGCCACTCCTCGCGGTTGAGGGGACATACCTCGGTGTATTCCCTGAGCTTCTGCCAGCGCTTTTCAACGGCGGTGTGCATGCCCTTGGCCATGGCGGGGACGGGGTCGAACTTCGCGCGGTTCTTGACGTATTCTTTCTTGCGCTGCTCCTGCACCTCGCCGAACTCGACGAGGCTCTTGCTGTGGCAGACGCGGGTGGTCATGCGCAGCATGACGGGGGAGTCGAAGCGCTCGCTGAGCTCGTAGCCCATGACGGCCATGTCCTTGGCCTCCTGGGAGTCGGAGGGCTCGAGCATAATTATCTTGCCCATGCGCGCGTAGAAGCGGTTGTCCTGCTCGTTCTGCGAGGAGTGCAGTCCGGGGTCATCCGCCGAGACGAAGCACATGCCGCCGTTGACGCCGGTGTAGGCAAAGGTCAGCAGCGGGTCGGCCGCGACATTCAGGCCGACATGCTTCATCGCCGCGAAGGAGCGGCCGCCTACGATGGAGGCTCCGACCGCCGCCTCGAAGGCGACCTTCTCGTTGGGCGCCCACTCGCAGGCTATGGAGTCTTTGTACTTCTCGGCAACATTCTCCAGTATCTCCGTGCTCGGGGTGCCGGGATACGCGGAGGCAAAGGCCACGCCGGCCTCGTAAAGGCCGCGGGCGACGGCCTCGTTGCCGGTCATCAGGTTTTTGGCCATGTTCTCACCCTTTCAAGTCATAAGTTCAGCCGCCGGGAAGCGGCAGCCTGTTCGCTAAGTAATCCGGTCAAATTCATAATATATTTAAAATTTATAAAAGTCAATAGCGATTATATGCTTGAAATATAAAATTATAACAAATATTTACGACAGAAACGACAAATCCCCTCTTGCAAAGCCGTGCAGCATGCTTTATACTTTAATAAAAAGCCCCACGCGGGCGAAACGAAACGGAAAGGAGCGGTCGGCCTGTGGAAGAGGACATGAAGATCAAAAAGGTCTCCGCCTCGGAGCAGGTCTGCGAGGCGATACAGGACCAGATAAGCGCCGGAGTCTGGAAGGTCGGGGACAAGCTCCCGTCGGAGAGCGACCTCGCCGCCAAATTCGGCGTGAACCGCCTGACCGTGCGCATGGCGCTGCAAAAGCTCAACGCCCTCGGCATAGTCGAGACCCGCACGGGCAGCGGCACCTTTGTCATAGAGTTCGACTTCGAGAGCTACCTCAAGACCGCCTCGCGCTTTTATGAGCAGAGCGGCATGATGCAGAACGTGCAGGAGTTCCGCATACACATTGAGATCGAGTGCGCCCGCCTAGCCATAGAGCGCGCCACGCCGGAGGACCTCGAAGAGCTCGAGCGCCTCGCCCTCAGACACCGGGAGGCCTGGGCGGAGACGGAGGGGCTCACGCACGAGGAGTGGTGCAAGCGCGTCGCCGCCGCGGACCTCGCCTTTCACGAGCACGTCTGCCGCATCTCGCACAACCCGCTCTATGCCTACGCCTTCGCCGTCGCGCGTGAGCCGATACACCAGTACATGCTCTTCTGCCTCTCCAAGTGGATGCCGGAGCTGGTGCGGAATTTCAGGCTCGACCGACACCGCGACATACACTACTGCATCTATGAGTCCATCAAAAACCGCGACTTCACCGCCTGCCAGAGCGACTACGCCGCGATGATAGAGTCCTACACAAGAGTGAACTGGTCCATGCCCGAAGTGGGTTGAGGACGAGAGATATGGGAGGGAAAGCGGCCCGTCAGGGCCGCTTTTCTTTGTCTGGCAAAAAGGCCGTTCCGGCCTTTTTGCCAAAGCCCCCGGCCTGAGGCCGATGGGAGCTGCTGCACGGCTGCGCGCGCCCTGCGGGCACACTTGCCGTGCAAGAGGTGTTTTTTCCGAGGTACACGCCCCCGGAAAAAACTTATTGCAATTTTGCCTTGACAGCGTTGTCCTACACATGTAGTATAGTCTCATACTACACTTGTAGGAGGGAAACGCATGAAGCTGACGGAGGCCGAGTGGTCGGTGATGGAGGCGCTGTGGGCGGGGGAGAGCTTCTCGCTCGGCGAGCTCACGCGCGCGCTCTATTCTGAGCACGGCTGGAGCAAGAACACGGTGCACACCTACCTGACGCGCATGGAGGCCAAGGGCCTCGTGAAGATAGACCGCAGCTCCACGGCGCCGTATTCGGCGGCGGCGGCGCGGGAGGACTGCGCCCGGCAGGAGAGGGACGAGCTGCTCAACAAGGTCTACGGCGGCGCGGCGGGGGACCTCATCGCCGCATTTTTGAAGGAGACGCACATCTCCGCCGACGAGGCGGCGCGGCTCCGGCGGATGCTCGACGAGATGGAGGTGTAGCCGTGGGGAACATCTGGGAGTTCCTGCTGCAGACGCTCACCGTCTCGCTGACAGCGGCGGTGCTGCTCATCGTAAAATACCTGCTCGCGGACAAGCTCTCGCCGCGCTGGCAGTACGGCATCTGGGGCCTGCTGGCATTGCGCGCGCTCATCCCCGCGGGGATGACGAGGCAGGTGCTGCTGCCTCTGCCCGCCTGGGTGGACATGTGCAAGACGGCGGCGGAGCGCGGCCTCGCCTCGGCCTATGCCGGGCCCTGGGACGCCATGGACGCCAAAAGCGTCCTGCCCTGGCCCTCAGGCGCGCCGGAGAGCGTCACGGACTGGCTGTTTGTAGCCTACGCCCTCGGCGCGGCGGCGTATCTGCTCTGGAAGCTCGCGGCCTATATCCGGCTGAGGCTGGCGCTGCGACGGGGCGCGCCCGCCTCGGCGGAGCTGTCGGCGCAGATAGCCGGCGTGTGCGAAAAGTACGGTCTGCGGGCGAGCCGCGCCGTGGAGGTCGAGGGCCTGCCCACGGCCTTTGTCTGCGGAGTTTTCCGGCCCGTGCTCGCCGTGCCCAAGGGCGGCGTGGACGACAAGGTGCTGCTCCACGAGCTGCTGCACCTCAAGTACTTCGACGCGGCGCAGGGCATCTTCTGGTGCCTCATCCGCGCGCTGCACTGGTGCAACCCATTCATGCACTACGTCCTGGACCGCGTGGGCAACGACCTCGAGTCCCTATGCGACCAGCGCGTGCTGGAGCGGCTCGAGGGCGAGGAGCGGCGCGAATACGGAGGCATACTGCTCGGCATGGCGAACGAGAAATACGCCCGCGCGCCGGGGACGAGCTCCATCTCCAACGGCGGCAGGAACATCTCCCGCCGCATCGCGGCCATCGTGCGCTTCAAGCTCTATCCGCGCGGCATGGCCCTGGCCTCGGTCTGCATAGCCATAGTGCTCGCGACGCCGCTGCTGCTCGGCACGGCGAGCGCGGACACGGGGCACATGCACCCTGGCCCTCAGAGGGAGCTCGACCGCAGCTTCGCCGTCGCGCGCACCACGCGCTGCCGGACCCCTGCCGCGGCGCTGGATACCTACGCTAAGGGGCTCCTCTACGATAACGGCGTATTTCTCACCGCCGCCTCGCCCTTTGAAAAGCACGAGGAGCTGTACGAGGGCATGCGCGCGAGCGGCGCCGATGGCTGGGTGGCCTATCACTACGAGGCCGTGCCAGAGCAGTACTCCATAGACACCGGCTCGGGCTATCTCATAAACAACCTCGTGAGCACAGAGGACGGCTGCGAGGCGGAGCTGGTGCTCACCGTCAGCTACGTTGCCGACCTGGAAAACGGCGGCTGGCTGAAGGACGCAGACGGCGATACGATCATCGGACTCTATGTCATCCCGGTGCGCGCCTACGAGGCCGAGGGCTGGGTCGTCGAGGAGACGGGCGAGCGGCAGTTTATCGCCGCCGACGCCATAGTGTATGACCCCGTCTCGCTCGCGCGTTGGGGTAACGATGTCCTGCCCTGGCGCGACACCGTGAGCGTGGAGCGCGAGACCGGCACGGTTACGCTCCGGCGGAACATCTATGCCATGGCCTCGGACTCGAGTGTTGGCCTCGCGGGCGTGCCGCAGGGCTATTCCGACAGCGTTTACAGGCCCAATGCCGTGTTTCGCACCATGGCGGAGCTCTTCTGCGTGGAATATACCTGCAACGAGGCCAACTTCCCTCGGAGCGTGGCGAAGCTGGAGATGCTCCCGCTGGGCTCCGTGGACGAGGCCTATGCCATCGACGGCACGGAGTATGAGAGCAGCGGGTGGCGCAACGACAGCTGGGACGGGAAGGTCTATACCATGTCCGAGGAATTCCGCTACGACGCGCCGCTGCTGCCGGAGCCGGAGTTCAAAGCCGCCGCCGTGCGCATATCGCTCGACGGCGAGGTGGTGGACGAGTTCGTCATGGAAGGGGGCGCGGAGAATGGAGGAGCGTAAGGGCCTTTACAGCTCTCTGGGCAAGATAGCCTGGGGCTACGCACTCATATACCTGTACTTCAATATAAACACCATAGACCTTCTGCCCGACTGGGCGGGCTGGCTGCTCATATATTCCGCCCTGCCCGGCCTCGCCGGGGCGGGGGAGCCCTCGGCGATGCTGCTGCGCCCGCTCTGCGGCCTGCTTGCGGCCTGGGAGGGCCTTTGCTGGGTGCTGACGGCGCTGGGAGAGCCCACGGAGCTCTGGGGCCTGTGGCTCATAGCCGCGGTGCTGACGCTCTACGTCCACTTTCAGCTCTTCACGAACCTCGCCTCCGCCGCGGAGCGCTTCGGCTGCCCGCAGCGACGCGGTCTGCTGGTGCTCCGGACGATGAACGTCGTGTTCACGACGCTGCTCTCCCTGCCCCTGCCGCTGGACGAGGGCGACAGCTGGTTCATCTGGCCCTTCCTCGCCCTGACGCTGGCGATAATCGTCTGGACGATTGCCGCCCTGACAGGCTTCCGCGACAGCCTGAGGGACGGCATGGGCGAGGAGCCAGCGCAGTAAAAAAGAGACCCCCTCGGGGGCCTCTTTTTTTTATTCTATTTCCACGCTCCAATACAGGCTCAGACCGTTTGTGTAGAGCGAGGGGTAGAGCTCCTCGGAGAGGAGTATCTCCTCCGGCGTGGCTACGGCGAGGTAGAGCAGACCGTCGCGCGCGTCGTCCGGGTTCGAGTCGTACCTGCTGACGGAGGTATAGTAGCCGATATTGCGAAACCCCACGGGGATGAGGGAGACGAGCCGTTCACCGTCGAAGTCGAAGTACTCCTCATAGCTCCACCAGTCGCCGGCGTAGCCCGCGGTCTCGCGTAGGTCGTAGGCCGGACCCGTGACATAGACGCCGTCCGCGTCAGGCACGAGCGAATGCACGAGGCCGTGCTGCTTTACCAGCACCCAGTCCTCGCCGGCGACGAAGCTCGCGCCGACGTTTTCCTCGGAGCGGGGCAGCTCCAGGTCCTGCAATATCTCACCTGCGCCCGAGAGCTGCACTATGCGGAGCGCTGTATCCCCGCGCTCGAGCAGCAGCACGCCGCCGACTACCGGGGCCTCGACGATGTCATACACCTCAAAGCCCTCCAGCGCGAGGCGGAAGCTCTCCGGGATGGGCACGTACTCCTCACGCTCCTCGTCCGCCTCGGTCTCCAGGCTGTATATCCGGCCGCTCTGCCAGATATACTCGCCTTCCTCGCCGCGGGAGTAGAGCTCCACGGTGATGATGCAGCAGCTGCTGTAATTATAGGTGCGCAGCTCGTAGTTGGAGCCGCCGACGACGCTGCAGTCATACTCGCGGATATGGCCCTCCTCGTCCTTGGTGACCGAGGCTCTGACGAGTGTGTCCTCGGGCACGGGCAGCAGCGGACGGAGCTGCTCGCCTATCGCTTCGGAGCGCGCCTCGGTCTCCTGCCTGCCCCAGCGGTCGACGCTGATGGGCCAATATTCGCAGAGGTCCCGGAGATACATGGTCTCCGTCTTGGTCTGGCCCGCCGCTGTCTCGTCGGCTATGGCGGCGCAGGGCAGAGGCAGCTCGTCCTTGTCCAGGCCGTCCCCGCCGCTGCTGCTCCCGCCGCTGCTGAGGCCGTCGAATATGTCGAAATTATAGGTGCCGTAGTCCACGGGGACCTCGCCGCTGCTTCTGCCGCCCAGCTCGAAGCTGCTCTCCGAGACGCCGGAGGCCGCGTCGTAGCCGAGGACAAAATCCATGTAGCCGTCGTTTACCGTCCTGGTTGAGCGCCGGCCGGAGACTCGGACGCCCTCCACGCCCTCGCGCGAGCCGGAGAGCAGCGCGGACTCGAAATGCGCCTCGTCGCCCGTGTCCGCGACGACTATGTTGGCGGCGGCCATGAAGCCCGCGGCCAGCACCGCCAGAACTATGAGCAGTATGCCCGCCCTTTTCATGCGCGCCCTCCTCTCACTCGTCGCCCGAAAGCTCGCTTATCGCCTTGCGGATACGCTCGGCGCGGTAGCCGTAGTTGCGCTTTACAAAGTCGATGAGACCTTCGCCGGTCTCCTCGAGCTCGGACATCTGCACGTCGCCCACGAGCCGGCCCTTGTGGATGAGCAGCGCGCGGCCTATGAAGCCCTCGACCTCCTCGATGAGGTGGGTGGAGAGTATGACCGTCTCGTTCGGCTCCATGATGCCGAGCAGGACCTTGTAGAAGTCCTCGCGGTTGAACACGTCGTTGCCGGAGAAGGGTTCGTCCATGAGGATGTAGTCCGCGCCCTGGCTGAGCGCGAGCACGACCTCGAACTGGTTTTTCTGCCCCGTGGACAGCTTCGACGGGGCGCCCTTGCGCGGCAGCTCGAAGAAGTCCATGAGCACGTCGAAGCGCTTGCGGTCGAAGCGCGGGAAGTGCTCGGCGTAGAAGTCCGCGTGCCCCTCGGGCGAGAGGGCGGGGAAGAAGGAGTGCTCGCTCGTCGCGAAGGACAGGCGGTCGATATTTTTGCGGCTTATCGGCTCGCCGTCGAGAGTTATCGTGCCCTCGTACTTGAGCAGGCCGAGAATGCACTTTATGAGCGTGCTCTTGCCCGCGCCGTTTTCGCCGAAGAGGCCCACGATCTCGCCCTGGCCTATCGTGAGGCTGACGTCTCGGACGGCCTGACGCTTGCCGTAGTTTTTGCTGACGTTTTTGAGTTCGATCATGCTAGGATACCTCCTAAAACGAAGCTTAGAACGCTCTCCCGGGCTCCGGCGGGCAGCCAGGTGTCGGGAGTGATGTAGAGATAGGCCGCCCCCGCGAGCAGGAGCAGTATCTGCGAGACGACCAGGAGCACAAGGAAGCCCGACACCGGCAGCAGCGCACAGCGGAGCGGATACTCCCAGCGGTTCGGCAGCCGCCGCATGGTGTAATAGCTCTTCGAGGCGCGGAAATAGTTGATGTTGCGGATAAGCATCGCCAGCAGCCCTATGAACACCGGCAGAAAACACACGAGCGAGGGGCTGCGCGCCACTTCCGGGAACAACCCCATGGACTCGAATCTGCCGCCGTTCCTCATCGAGTTGTAGACAACTGTGAGCCGGCCGACATAGACGCAGGCGAAGAGGAAGACAAAGATCGCGACGCAGCTGATCAGCCAGTTTCTCACGCGCTTTATCTCATGGGCCGAGTCGAAGCCCGGCGGCGCTGCCATGTCACGCAGACGCATCAGCTTTGCCTCCCTTCGACCCTTCCATGCCCTCGGCCTGCTCCGCCTCGCGCTCGGCGACGGCCGTGTCCCTGAACGAGCTCACCAGCCCGATGACTGCAAGCAACGCCGTGAGCAGCACCAACATGGTGCGAAACCCCGAGCTCGCGGACCAGCCCAGCTGCATCAGAGCTGTCGTTATGAGCAGCGTGACGCCGAGGCCGGAGGTCTTGCCCCGCCTGAGCCAGAAGGCCATGGCCGTGGTGCCGACGCCGCCGCCCAGGCAGGTCGCGGCAAAGGCCAGCCACTCGAAGGGCTCTCCGAGCGGCAGCACGGCGTGCAGCGGCATCGTGGTGTAGGCCGCGAAAAACAGCGTCTGCCCGTCGTTGTCGTAGGGCCCGGAGCGCGAGAGGAAGAGCGCCGCAAAGGCGGCGCAGGCCGCCAGCACTATGGCCATGTAGAGCGCAAAGCAGAGCGCGTGCACGCCGGACTGGATGAGCGAGGCCCGGCGCTCCGTGATGCGCAGCCGCCGCCAGGTGTAGTCTGGGTTCACGCCCCGTTTGGGCGCGCCGGAGCGGGAGAGCAGGACGTAGAGCACGGCCAGCCCCGCGGGGAACACGTAGGAGGCGTATCTGCCCCCGGTCACGACGTAGTTCTCGGCCTCCGCGCTGAAGTAGCTGCCCGAGAGCAGGTCGGTGAGGTTCAGCGCCCCGCCCGGCAGCGCATAGAGCAGCGCGAATATCGCCGCCGCCGCGATGAGCGAGATGATGAGCGTCTTGTACACCGCGCCGCGCGCGGCGAGTTCGAATACTGATAAGTGCCTTTTCATTCCCCAGCCTCCTCATATGCGAGCTTCACAAGCTCCAGCGCCTCCTCAAGCGGCACGCCCATGCGCCGGAAGGCCGACGCCGCGGCCAGCGCGTCCGAGCGGATGAGCTCCGCGCGCACCCTCTCCCGCAGCTCGGGCGTGACGCACACGCAGCTCTTGGCCCCCGCGTGGGAGCTCAGCAGCCCCTCCTCCTCAAGCATCCGGCAGGCCTTCTGCACAGTGTTCGGGTTCACGCCCAGCGTGGCCGAGAGCACCCGGCGCGAGGGCAGCTCGTCCCCGTCCGCCACCGCGCCGGAGACTATGCCCTGCTTGAGGTACTTTATTATCTGCAGATAGATGGGCACCCCGTCCTCGGGGCGGAAGCCCTCGAAGGTTATCACGCGCTCACCTCCCGGAAAAGTGTGTTAGTCGAGTAATACAGTTTACTTGACTGTATTATAGCCATAATACAGTTTGCTGTCAACAGGTAAAAAAGAGCGCCCCGGGAGGGGCGCTCACGCGCACTTGAGAGTGATGGATACGAGCTCGGGTGTGTTGAGGAAGCGGGGGAGCGGCACGGAGTTGCCGAGGCCGCGGGAGATGTAGAGCTTGTAGGCCCCCGTCTCGAAGAGCCCGGCGTCGTACTCGGGGAAGAGGGCGAAGTTCGTGCCCGCCACGCCGCCTAGGAAGGGGAGGCGGACTATGCCGCCGTGGGTGTGGCCGCAGAGGATGAGGTCCACGTCGAGGTCCGCAAAGCGCTCCGCCCAGTAGGCGCGGTGCGCCAGCAGCAGCGTGAAGGCGCCGGGCGCCTCACTGCGCAGCCGTGCGGCGAACTCGTCCGGCGTCTCCATGTCGGCCGGGCCGTTCGGGTCGTCCACGCCGCCGAGGACGAGGACGTCCCCGCCGCGCTCGAGGTAGACAAAGTCGTTCCTCAGGCAGTTCACCCCCGCCGCGCCCAGCGTCTCGAAGAGCTCCGGCGCCGCGCCGGAGGCCCAGTCGTGGTTGCCGCTGACGAAGTAGACCGGCGCGAGCTTCACGAGCTCCTTGACCAGCGCCTCGAGCGCCGGGAGCTCCTGCCCGGCCTTGCCCTCGTCCAGAAAGTCGCCGGTGAGGGCGATGATATCCGGCTCCTCCTGCGCCACGGCCTTTATGAGCCGGGCGTTGTCCCGCCCGAACTCGGAGCCGTGCAGGTCGCTGAGCTGGACTATTTTAAAGCCGTCAAAGCCCCGGGGGAGGTCATCAAACTCCAGCGAGAGCCGCGTGACGGCCAGGCCGTACTTCGAGAGCAGCAGCAGCGCGGCGACGAGGGCGGCGAGCACGAGCAGCACGGGGATGACGATGCGTCTGCGCTTTGTCATTGAGCCTCCTGGTCGCGGATGTAGATGGGCTTCACGTTGGGGTCCGAGGTCTCGCGGACCTGGACCTCAAAGCGCGGCAGGTTCTTGAGCATGGTCGAGAGCTTGCCGAAGCCGTAAGTGCGCGGGTCGAAGTCGGGCTGTTTCTTTATGATGAGGTTGCCGAGGTTCGAGAGGTCGATGTAGCCGTCGTCGTCCGCGAGGTCGGCGACGGAGTCGGCGATGAGGTTGATGATGTCGTCCGGGACGGGCGGCTTCTTCTCCTCAGCGGCGGATTTTTTGGCCGTGGTCTTGGCCGGGGCCTTGTCGGGCTTTTCCGCGGTCTTGGCCGTCTTGGAGGCGGTCTTTTTGGCGGCGGGCTTGGCGGCGGCCTTGGTCGTCTTCTTGTACTTATCGCGGATGACCTCCACGCGGATGAACTTGTCGCAGGCCTGGACAAAGGCCTTGGGCGTCTTTTCCTCGCCTATGCCGATGACGTACATCCCGCTCTCGCGCAGGCGTATGGCCAGGGGCGTGAAGTCGGAGTCCGAGGAGACGAGGACATAGCCGTCGGTCTTGCCGGTGTAGAGGATGTCCATCGCGTCTATTATCATCGCGGAGTCCGTTGCGTTTTTGCCGGTGGTGTATGCGAACTGCTGCTTGGGCGTCACGGCGTTTTCGAGCAGGGAGTTCTTCCAGCTCGTCAGGCCCTGGGAGGCCCAGTCGCCGTATATGCGCTTTATCATGGGCGTGCCGTATATGGCGATCTCCTCCATGATGCTCTTGAGGCAGTCGCGCGGCGCGTTGTCGCCGTCTATGAGCACGGCGAGGCGCATGTTTTCCATTGTCATTTGATCACGTCTTTCAAAGATTTGCGTGCCGGTGCGCTGATACAGGGGTATTTTACCACGCCGGGCCGGATTTCACAAGTCCGGGGCCCTCGGCGTGTAAAATCCGCATAAAATCCGGGGCAGAAGTGGTCGAAACTTGTCGCTTTGAATGAAATTCAATTTTGCCGGGCAAAATCCGTTGTGTTTTGCGGAAAAAGCCTATATCATAATGTTATCTTCTTACGGGAGGTGGCGCAGCCTTGGTTCGGCTTTCGTTTGGATGGGCCGGGGCGCAGTGTGCCCATTCGCAGCCCGGCCTGGGCTTTCGTCAAGGGAAGAAGAGCATAAACTCGTAAATAACAAGGCCATGACTGTATGCCGTGGCCTTGTTACATTTTTATTTAATCACTTTGGAGGCGAGGGCATGGATAGGAAAAAGGCTGCCGTCATAATGGGCAGCGACAGCGACTGGCCGGTGGTGGAAAAGGCCGTGCGCCAGCTTCAGGCTCTGGAAATAGAGACCGAGGTACACGTCATGTCGGCCCACCGCACGCCCGAGGCGGCGCGCAGCTTTGCACTCTCGGCGCGCGCGAACGGCTTCGGCGTCATCATCGCGGCCGCCGGCAAGGCGGCGCATCTCGCGGGCGCCCTCGCCGCGGCGAGCACCCTGCCGGTCATCGGCATCCCCGTCAAGAGCTCCACGCTCGACGGGCTGGACGCGCTGCTCTCCACCGTGCAGATGCCCTCCGGCATCCCGGTGGCCACCGTCGCCATAGACGGGGCACAGAACGCCGCCCTCCTCGCCGCCGAGATGCTTGCGATATACGACGACGCCCTAGCCGCGCGCCTCGACGCCATGCGCCGGGACATGGAGGCCGCCACGCTCGAAAAGGACCGCGCCCTGCGCGAAAAGCTTGAAAAGGAGAGGAACTGACATGGAAAAGCGCGAACAGCTCTATGAGGGCAAGGCCAAGAAGGTCTTTGCCACCGACGACCCCAGCCTCTGCATAGTCGACTACAAGGACGACGCCACCGCCTTCAACGGCGTGAAGCGCGGCACCATCATGGGCAAGGGCGTCATCAACAACCGCCTCACCAACAGCTTCATGCGCATGCTCGAGAAAAACGGCATCCCCACCCACTTCGTCGAGGAGCTCTCCGACCGCGAGACCCTGGTGAAGAAGGTGCAGATCGTGCCGCTCGAGGTCATCATCCGCAACATCTCCGCCGGCAGCTTTGCAAAGCGCTACGGCGTAGAGGAGGGCATCGTCTTCGATGCGCCGACCATAGAGTTCTCCTACAAGAACGACGACCTGGGCGACCCGCTCATAAACTCCTACCACGCCCTGGCCCTCAAGCTCGCCACGGCGGAGGAGATCGAGACCATCAAGCGCTACGCCTTCCGCATAAACGAGCTGCTCAAGGCGCTGCTGCTCGAGCACGGCATCGAGCTCGTGGACTTCAAGCTCGAGTTCGGCCGCCTGCCGGACGGCACCATCGTCCTTGCCGACGAGATAAGCCCCGACACCTGCCGCTTCTGGGACGTCGAGACCCACGAGAAGCTCGACAAGGACCGCTTCCGCCGCGACCTCGGCGGCGTCGAGGACGCGTATCAGGAAGTCATGCGCCGCCTCATCGGGGAATAATTTTCAAAACACGCTGGAGAGAACAATGGGAGCAGATATTTTCGGCAAGCTGCACGAGGAGTGCGGCGTATTCGGCATCTACATGCGCGACGACAGCGCTGACGTCGTCAATGTAACGCATCACGCGCTCTATGCGCTGCAGCACCGCGGCCAGGAGAGCTGCGGCATCGCCGTCAACGACGACGGGGTCATCACCGGCCACATGGACACGGGGCTCTTGAGCGAGGTGTTCACCGAGGACATCCTGCGCAAGCTGCCCCGCGGCCGCATGGCCATCGGCCACTGCCGCTACGGCACCACCGGCGGCCAGAGCCGCGAGAACGCCCAGCCGCTGGTCATCCGGCACATCAAGGGCGGCATGGCCCTCGCCCACAACGGCAACCTCACCAACGCCGCGGAGCTGCGCGAGAGCTTCGAGCTCGACGGCGCCATCTTCCGCACCACCTCGGACTCCGAGGTCATCGCCTACGCCATAACGCGCGAGCGCCTCGGCGCCAAGAGCATCGAGGAGGCCGTGTCCCGCGCTATGGACAAGGTCAAGGGCGCCTATTCCCTCGCCGTCATGAGCCCGCGCAAGCTCATCGCCGTGCGCGACCCCATCGGCTTCCGCCCGCTGTGCATAGGCGAGATCGAGGGCGGCTGGGTCATCGCCAGCGAGAGCTGCGCCCTCGACGCCATCGGCGCCAAGTTCCTGCGCGACGTGGAGCCGGGCGAGATAGTCACCATCTCCGACAAGGGCCTCGAGAGCGACCGCAGTCACTGCGGCCACGCGACGGCGGAGTGCGTCTTTGAGTTCATCTACTTCGCCCGTCCGGACTCCGTCATCGACGGCAGCTGCGTCCACACGGCGCGCCAGCGCGCGGGCGCCTTCCTCGCGCTGGAGCACCCGGTGCAGGCCGACGTGGTCATAGGCGTGCCGGACTCCGGGCTCGACGCCGCCCTCGGCTACGCAAAGCAGAGCGGCATCCCCTACGGCGTGGGCTTTGTCAAGAGCAAGTACATCGGCCGCACCTTCATCCAGCCCGGCCAGGCCCGGCGCGAGGACGCGGTGAGGATAAAGCTCAATACCATCGCCTCCACCGTCCGCGGAAAGCGCGTCATCCTCGTGGACGACAGCATCGTGCGCGGCACGACCATCGCCCGCATAGTCGGCCTCCTGCGCGAGGCCGGGGCCACCGAGGTCCACGCGAGGCTCTCCGCGCCGCCCTTCCGCTATCCCTGCTACTTCGGCACGGACATAGACTCCTCCGACAACCTCATCGCCTACAACCACAGCCTCGAGGAGATACGCGAGATGATAGGCGTGGACACCCTCGGCTATCTGAACGTGGACTACCTCGACAAGCTGGCCGACAACAGCCACATCGGCTTCTGCAAGGGCTGCTTCACCGGCGAGTACCCCTGCGACCCGCCCTGCCGGGCTCAGAAATCCAAGTTCGAGCAGAAAATTAGCCGCAGGGAGGACGACGAATGAAAAGCGAGAGCGCAAGCTACAAGGCCGCGGGCGTGGACATCACCGCGGGTTACAGGGCCGTGGAGCTGATGAAAAAGCACGTCCAGCGCACCGTGACGCCCGGCGTCATAGGCGGGCTCGGCGGCTTCGGCGGCCTGTTCCGGCCCGACCTCGCGGGCATGAAGGCCCCCGTGCTCGTCTCCGGCACGGACGGCGTGGGCACCAAGCTCAAGATAGCCTTCCTCATGGACAAGCACGACACCGTGGGCATAGACTGCGTCGCCATGTGCGTCAACGACGTCGTCTGCTCCGGCGCCGCGCCGCTCTTCTTCCTCGACTACATCGCCTGCGGCAAGAACGTGCCGGAGCGCATAGCCGACATCGTCGCGGGCGTGGCCGAGGGCTGCGTCCAGGCCGGAGCCGCCCTCGTCGGCGGCGAGACCGCCGAGATGCCGGGCTTCTACCCCGAGGACGAGTATGACCTCGCGGGCTTCACCGTCGGCCTCGTGGACGAGGAGCGCATACTTGACAGCTCCGCCATGCGCGAGGGCGACGCGCTCATCGCACTGCCCTCCTCCGGCGTGCACTCGAACGGCTTTTCCCTCGTGCGCCGCATCTTCGACGTGGAGAGCGGCTCGCTCGAACGCTATGAGCCGGAGCTCGGCCGCACGCTGGGCGAGGCGCTGCTCGAGCCCACTAGAATATATGTAAAGCCCGTTCTCTCCATGCTGCACGCCGCGCGCGTCTCGGCCGTCAGCCACATCACCGGCGGCGGCTTCTACGAGAACATCCCCCGCGCTCTCGCCCCCGGCTTCACGGCGCGGATAGAGAAGGCGAAGATACAGACACCGCCCCTCTTCGACCTCATCGCGCGCACCGGGAACATCCCGGAGCGCGACATGTTCAACACCTTCAACATGGGCGTCGGCATGCTGGCCGTCGTGGCCGCCGAGGACGCCGACGCGGCCGTCGCGGCGCTGCGCGGAAGCGGCGTCGAGGCCTATATCTGCGGCGAGGCCGTGCGCGGGGAAGGCGGCGTGGAGCTATGGTAAAGACGGCGGTGCTCGTCTCCGGCGGGGGCACCAACCTCCAGGCGCTCATAGACGCCTCGGCGCGCGGCGAGATGCCGGACGTGGAGCTCGCCCTCGTCGTCTCGAACAATCCCGGGGCTTACGCGCTCGAGCGCGCCAAAGCCGCCGGCATACGCGCGGAATACCTTGAAAAGTCCGGCTTTGAGGACCGGCTGGGCGCCCTGCTGGACGAGGAGGGCGTTGGCCTTGTCATCCTCGCGGGCTTTCTGAGAATACTCAGCGAGGAGTTCACCCGGCGCTGGGCAGGGCGCATCATAAACATCCACCCGAGCCTCATCCCCTCCTTCTGCGGCCCCGGCTACTACGGGCTGCACGTCCACGAGGCGGCCCTCGCGCGCGGCGTGAAGGTCACGGGCGCGACGGTGCATTTTGTGAACGAGATCCCCGACGGGGGAGAGATAATAGCCCAGAAAGCCGTCGCGGTCGAGCCCGGCGACACGCCGGAAGTGCTGCAGCGGCGCGTCATGGAGCAGGCGGAGTGGAAGCTGCTGCCCGAGGCCGCCCAGCGCGTGGCCTCCTCACTTGAAAGGAGCGGAAAACAGTGACGGACCTCTTTGAATATCTCCTTGCGCGGCCCTATCCCGGCCGCGGCATAATGCTCGGCACCACGCCCTCCGGCAAGACCGCCGCGGCGTACTTCATCATGGGCCGGAGCGAGAATAGCCGCAACCGCGTTTTTGAAAAGACCGAAGACGGCATACGCACCCGCGCCCACGACGAGGCGAAGATGACGGACCCGAGCCTCATCATCTACCACCCCGTCCGCCGCACGGAGCGCGGCCTCATCGTCACGAACGGCGACCAGACGGACACCATCCGCGACGGCCACGGCTTTGTCGCCGCGCTGCGCACGCGCACCTTCGAGCCCGACGCGCCCAACTGGACGCCGCGCATCTCCGGTCTCCTCGGCGGCGACGGGAGCTATAAGCTCTCCATCCTCCGCGCGGCTGACCCCGAGGGGCAGCGCTGCATCCGCTGCTTCTACGAGTACGAGCCCGCCCCCGGCGAGGGAAGGTTCATCAGCACCTACGAGGGCTTCGGCTCGCCCCTGCCCAGCTTCTCCGGCGAGCCCGTGGCCGTTGAGGTCCCCGAGCTCGGCGCGGTGGAGCTTGCCCGGCGCATCTGGGGCGCGCTCAACGAGGCGAACCGCGTCTCGCTCTACACCTGCGTGGACGGCGTCGAGGCCATCATAAACAAGTATGAGGAGGAAGCGTAAATGAAGGAAATCGAGCTCAAATACGGCTGCAACCCCAACCAGAAGCCCGCAAAGATCTTCATGTCCGACGGCGGCGACCTGCCCGTCGAGGTGCTGAACGGCCGCCCGGGCTATATCAACTTCATGGACGCGCTCAACTCCTGGCAGCTGGTCCGCGCCCTTCGCCGCGCCACCGGCAGGCCCGCCGCGGCGAGCTTCAAGCACGTCTCGCCCGCGGGCGCGGCGCTCGCCTCCCCGCTCACCGACGAGGACCGGCACGTCTTCTTCGCCGAGGGCGACCTCTCGCCCATAGCCACCGCCTACGCCCGCGCCCGCGGCGCGGACCGCCTCTGCTCCTACGGCGACTGGGCGGCGCTCTCCGACGTCTGCGACGAGACGGCGGCCCGCCTGCTACTGCCCGAGGTCTCCGACGGCATCATCGCCCCCGGCTACACGCCCGAGGCGCTGGAAGTCCTCCGCCAGAAGCGCAAGGGCGGCTACAACGTCGTGAAGATAGACCCCGACTACGAGCCCAAGCCCATAGAGCAGCGCGACATCTTCGGCATCCGCTTTGAGCAGGGCTACAATTCCCTGCCCATCACCCGCGAGTGCCTCGGCAACATCGTGACGGCGAACAAGGCCTTCACCGAGAGCGCCGTGGACGACCTGCTCCTCGCGCTCATCACGCTCAAGTACACGCAGTCGAACTCCGTCTGCTATGTCCGGGGCGGCCAGACCGTCGGCGTCGGCGCCGGCCAGCAGAGCCGCATCCACTGCACCCGCCTCGCCGGCGACAAGGCCGACCTCTGGCACCTGCGCCGCCACCCGAAGGTGCTCGGGCTCAGCTTCGACCCCTCGCTCAAGCGCGCCGAGCGCGACAACGAGATCGACCGCTTCATCCGCGAGGAGCTCTCCGCTGAGGAAAAGCGCGAGTGGCTTGCCAAGGTCACGGACGTGGCCCTCGGCTCCGACGCCTTCTTCCCCTTCGGCGACAACATCGAGCGCGCGGCCCAGAGCGGCGTAAAATACGTCGCGGAGCCCGGCGGCTCCATCCGCGACGACAACGTCATCGAGACCGCCGACAAATACGGCATGGTAATGTGCTTCACGGGGATTAGACTCTTCCATCATTGAGCAGAATATGGGGGAAACCCCGGCGAGGGTTTCCCCCAAACCCCTTTCCTGCGCTTGATGAGCAATAAGAATTTCGCCCGCTGCGGCGGGCGACCAGGGGCGCGACCCCTGGACGGCGCCCGCTTTTTTGTAAAAAAGCGGGGCAAAAAACTTTTAAACCTTTTAATTCGGAGGCTCGTATGAAGATAATGATCATTGGCGGCGGCGGGCGCGAGCATGCGATAATCAGGGCGCTCAGGCGCAACCCGAAGGCGACGGAGATCTACGCCCTGCCCGGAAACGGCGGCATCGCCGCGGACGCGGTCTGCGTGCCCGTGGCCGCCACGGACATAGAGGGAGCCGTGGACTTCGCCCGGGAGATCCGCGCCGACTTCGCCGTAGTCACCCCGGACGATCCCCTCTGCCTCGGTATGGCCGACGCCCTTGAGCACATCGGCGTCCCCACCTTCGGCCCCTCCAAGGCCGCCGCCCAGATCGAGGGCAGCAAGGTCTTTGCCAAGGGACTCATGAAGAAATACGGCATCCCCACCGCCGCCTACGAGGTCTTCGACGACTTCGACACCGCCATGGCCTACATCGAATCCGCGCCCATCCCCGTCGTCGTCAAGGCCGACGGCCTCGCCCTCGGCAAGGGCGTCACGGTCGCCATGAGCCGCGAGGAGGCCCGCGAGGCCGTCCGCACCGCCATGCAGGACCGCGTCTTCGGCGAGAGCGGCGCCCGCCTCGTCATCGAGGAGTACCTCGAGGGCCCCGAGGTCTCCGTCCTCAGCTTCACGGACGGCGTGACCCTCGTGCCCATGCTCGCCTCCATGGACCACAAGCGCGCCCTCGACGGCGACGAGGGCCCGAACACAGGCGGCATGGGCGCCATCTGCCCGAACCCCTACTACACGCCGGAAGTCGCCGCCGAGTGCATGGAGCGCATCTTCCTGCCCACCGTCCGCGCCATGAACGCCGAGGGCCGCACCTTCCGCGGCTGCCTCTATTTCGGCCTCATGCTGACAAAGGACGGACCCAAGGTCATAGAGTACAACTGCCGCTTCGGAGACCCGGAGACCCAGGCCGTGCTCCCGCTGCTGGAGACCGACCTCCTCGACATCATGGAGGCCACCGCCGCTGGCCGCCTCTCCGAGGTGGACGTCAAGTGGTCGTCTGGCAGTTCCTGCTGCCTCATCCTCGCCTCCGGCGGCTATCCCAAGGCCTATAAGAAGGGCCTGCCCATCTCCGGCCTCGATGAAAAGGGCCAGCTCCCGGACGGGAGCGCCGAGGTGTTCCACGCCGGGACCAAGCTTGAGGACGGAAAATACTTCACCAACGGCGGCCGCGTCCTCGGCGTCACCGCCACCGCGCCCACGCTTGCCGAGGCCGTAAAGCGCGCTTACGCCGCGGCAGAGAACATCAGCTTCGAGGGCCTGCACAAGCGCATGGACATAGGCGCACGCGCGCTCAAGGCCTGAGCCAAACTAAAAAATATAACCGGAGGTCAAGATATGGCGGTCTATCGGGTATATGTAGAGAAAAAGTCACCTTTTGACGTTGAGGCCCAGGGCGTGCTCTCGGAGCTGCGCTCGCTGCTGGGCATCGAGGGCCTGACCGGGCTGAGGCTCCTCAACCGCTACGATGTGGAGGGCCTGGACGAGGCGCTAATGCGCCGCTGCCTGCCCGTCGTGTTCTCGGAGCCGCAGGTCGATATCGTCTACACTGAGCTGCCGGAGGCGGACGAGGTGTTCGCCGTCGAGTACCTGCCCGGGCAGTTCGACCAGCGTGCGGACTCCTGCGCCGAGTGCGTGCAGCTGCTCTCCCAGGCCGAGCGCCCCGCCGTCCGCACGGCGAAGGTCTATCTGCTCTCCGGCACTGTCACGCCGGAGGAGCTTGCGAAGATAAAGCACTACCTCATCAACCCCGTCGAGAGCCGGGAGGCCTCGCTCGATACGCGCGCCACCCTCGCCGAGAACTACCCGGAGCCCGACGACGTCGCCGTGCTCGAGGGCTTCACCGCCCTGGACCGCGCGGGGCTCGAGGAGCTCATCGCCCGCATGGGCCTCGCCATGGACGCGGACGACGCGGAGTTCTGCCGCGAGTACTTCAAATCCGAGGGCCGCGAGCCCACCGTCACGGAGCTGCGCGTCCTCGATACATACTGGTCCGACCACTGCCGCCACACTACCTTCGGCACCATCCTCGACGGCGCGGAGATAGCCGACGCGCGCGTCCGCGCGGCCTATGAGCACTGCCTTGCCATGCGCCGCGAGCTGGGCCGGGAGAACAAGCCCCTTACGCTCATGGAGCTCGCCACCCTCGGCGCGCGCTATCTCAAAAAGACGGGCAAGCTCAAGGGCCTGGACGAGTCTGAGGAGATAAACGCCTGCTCCGTGCGCATCACGGCGGACGTGGACGGGCACGACGAGCCCTGGCTGCTCATGTTCAAGAACGAGACGCACAATCACCCGACGGAGATAGAGCCCTTCGGCGGCGCGGCGACCTGCATCGGCGGCGCCATCCGCGACCCGCTCTCCGGCCGGGCCTATGTGTATCAGGCCATGCGCGTCACCGGCGCGGGCGACCCGCTGGTGCCGGTCTCGGAGACGCTGCCCGGCAAGCTGCCGCAGCGCAAGCTGGTCACCACTGCCGCGGCGGGATACAGCTCCTACGGCAACCAGATCGGCCTCGCCACGGGTCTGGTGGACGAGCTCTACCACCCCGGCTACGTCGCAAAGCGCATGGAGATAGGCGCGGTCGTGGCCGCCGCGCCTGAGGCTAACGTCATACGAGAGGAACCCGTGCCGGGGGACCTCGTCATGCTGCTCGGCGGGCGCACGGGCCGCGACGGCTGCGGCGGCGCCACCGGCTCGAGCAAGGCCCACGGCCTCCACAGCCTGGAGACCTGCGGCGCCGAGGTGCAGAAGGGCAACGCCCCCGTGGAGCGTAAGCTCCAGCGCCTCTTCAGAAACGGCGAGGCCACGCGCCTCATCCGCCGCTGCAACGACTTCGGCGCGGGCGGCGTCTCCGTCGCGATAGGCGAGCTGGCCGACGGCCTGGACATCGACCTCGACCGTGTCCCGCGCAAATACGAGGGTCTCGACGGCACGGAGCTTGCCATCTCCGAGAGCCAGGAGCGCATGGCCGTCGTCGTCTCCGCCGCGGACGCGGAGCGCTTCCTCGCCCTCGCGGCGGCGGAGAACCTCGAGGCCACGGTCGTGGCGTCCGTCACTGCCGAGCCGAGGCTCCGCATGCGCTGGCGCGGCAAGACGATCGCCGACCTCAGCCGCGAGTTCCTCGCCTCCAACGGCGCGGAGAAGCACGCGCGCGTGAGCGTGCCTGTCACCTCGGTGGAGGATCGCAGCCCCGCCGCGTCCGGGACGCTGGAGGAAAAGCTCTCGGCGCTGATGAGCGACCTTGCCACCTGCTCGAGGCGCGGCCTCGCGGGCAGGTTCGACAGCACGATAGGCGCGGGCACGGTGGTCATGCCCTACGGCGGCGCGCGGCAGCTGACGCCCATGCAGAGCATGATAGCCAAGCTCCCCGTCATGGGCGAGACCAGGACCTGCTCGGCCATGGCCTACGGCTTTGAGCCCCGCGTGTCGGAGCAGAGCCCCTACCTCGGCGCGTACCTCGCAGTGGTAGAGAGCGCGGCGCGGCTGGTGGCCTCGGGCATGGGGCACGAGCACATATACATGAGTTTTCAGGAGTATTTCGAGCGCCTGCGCACGGAGCCGGAGCGCTGGGGCAAGCCCTTTGCGGCACTGCTCGGCGCGCTGGAGGCTCAAATAGGCCTCGGTATGGCAGCAATAGGCGGCAAGGACAGCATGTCCGGCAGTTTTGAGGACATGGACGTGCCGCCCACGCTGGTGAGCTTCGCCGTGACGCCGGGGAACGTGGACGACGTGATAACGCCGGAGCTCAAGGCCGCCGGAGACCGTCTGGCGCTGCTCTACGCCGACCCCTTCGACGCCGAGGCGACGCTGAGGATGTTCGCGGAGGCCGAGAGCCTGATGCGCGCGGGCAAGGTGCGCGCGGCCTGGGCTGTGGGCAGCGGCGGCGTGGCGGAGGGCCTGTGCAAGATGGCCTTCGGCAACGGCCTGGGCGTGGAGATAGACCCGGGCTTTGACGCGGCCAAGCTCTTCGGCTGGCGCTTCGGCGGCATGATACTCGAGACCGTGCCGGGCTGCGAGGCGGGCGAGACGATTGGCCGCGTGGGCGCGGACTACGTCTTCCGCTGCGGCGGCGAGCACGCGGACCTCGGCGCCGTGCAGGCGGCCTGGGAGGGCAAGCTCGAGCCCGTGATGCCGAACCTGGACGCGCCCGGCCAGGGCCACGAGCGGGTGCGGAAGCTGAACTTCACCGCCGCAACACGTCCGTCTCCCGCGATAAAGACGGCGCGGCCGCACGCGCTTATCCCGGTGTTCCCCGGCACGAACTGCGAATACGACACGGCGCGAGCGCTCAAGAGGGCGGGCGCGGAACCGGAGATACTGGTGATACGCAACCTGAGCCCTGCGGACGTCGCCGAGAGCGTGGACCGCGTGGCGGAGGCGATAGCGCGCAGCCAGATGATAGCCCTGCCCGGCGGTTTTTCGGGCGGCGACGAGCCCGATGGCAGCGCAAAGCTGATGGCGGCGTTTTTCCGCAGCGCGAAGCTGACGGACGCGGTGCACGAGCTGCTGAACAACCGCGACGGCCTGATGCTGGGCATCTGCAACGGCTTCCAGGCGCTCATCAAGCTGGGGCTGGTGCCCTTCGGCCGGATAGTTGAGACGGACGCGAGCTGCCCGACGCTGACGTACAACGCGATAGGCCGCCACCAGAGCATGCTGGTGCGCACGCGCGTGGCATCGGACCTGAGCCCCTGGCTGTCGCGCTGCAAGGTGGGCGACGTGCACACGGTGGCGATCTCGCACGGCGAGGGCCGGTTCGTGTGCCCGGAGCCGCTGCTCGGCGAGCTGGAGCGAAGCGGCCAGCTGGTGACGCAGTATGTGGACCTTGAGGGCGAACCGACGATGGACGTGCAGTCCAACCCGAACGGCTCGGTGCTGGCGGTGGAGGCCATCTGCTCGCCCGACGGCCGCGTGCTTGGCAAGATGGGCCACACGGAGCGCAGCGGCGCGGGCCTGTATCAGAACGTGCCCGGCGTTGGCATCCAGCCCATTTTCGAGAGCGGCGTCGATTATTTCAAATAATCGCGCCCTGCGCGCTTCGCGCGCGAATGAAAGTTTCGTCCACCTTTTCAAAGGTGGTGGAGTCCAGAGGCAAAGCCTCTGGCCGCGCTCCGCAGAGCGCGGAACCCCCTTGTGCTTCATAAAGCGCAGGAGGGGGTCTAAGGGGGAACCCTCGCCGGGGGTTCCCCCTTTTATTTTCTTTGCCTTGTACGTGTGCGCCGTTTCCTTGGGAGGTAGTCGTTACCTTGCCCTGCCTTTCGACCCCATTTCTTTGGTGCT
>ULTB01038410.1_pt1 | contig 31366 bp, 31 predicted proteins | sample 1957251 | NCBI WGS metagenome assembly ULTB01 (sample SAMEA4835724, study PRJEB28245) | human gut metagenome | biome: gut microbiome; material: fecal sample | place: Denmark | collected 2008
AGTCATAATTCTATTTTTAAAATTAAAAAAATAAAAATAATGTAAAGGATTAGTTTGAAGTATAACTAGTCTTTTTTATAAAAATTAAGTCTAAAACTAAATTTTGCTTAGTCTTTTGGTGGAATTTAGTTTTAAACTTAAAAGTTTCGTAAATATCTTCATTTTTTATGGTAAAAAATTAATTTTTATGATAGAATGGGATAAATAAATTATAAAATAAAATATTGTTTTATGGGTTTATGAGATTTATTCAGAGGAGATGAGATATTATAACCGCATAAATTCTGATTACAAAGAATCACTATTATCTAATAAAAATACAGAGGAAACAATTAAAGAAAAATGGGAAAATGGAGGGAAATAAATATGTTAATATTAATAGTTGTTCTAATATTAATAATTGCATTTATAGTGTACAATAAAAGACAATTTAAAAGTATAGGTAATACAAAAGGGATATGTGTAGAAGTAAAAACTGAATTAACAGATCCATATTATAGTGATAGTAGTGATAATGTAGTTAGAGGTGGAGATAGAAGAATGTATAGGCCGTATATTAAATATGAATGGCAAGGAATAGAATATGTTGCTAAATCTTATAAGGCATATAGTAAAGCTGATATATTTCCTAAAGATGAAGTGGAAATAGAAGTTAATGATTTAAATAAAGAAGTTGTAAAAATTGTTAGAAGATTGAATAAATAATAAATTATTATGTGTAATTATATTAGCCGATATGCAAAATAGATAAAAGAGAAAGATGAGTTAATAGAAGAATCAGTTATTCTAAAAATTCGAATAGCTTATAAAAATGGAAAAAATTATAAAATAATGTTTTAAAAGTTCGATTATAAAAATAAATGTACTTTAAATATAATAGAAAATGTAGTAAGAACAAATATAAAATAAAGGAGAGTGTTCTTATGAAGGAAGAAAATAGAGATTTAGAATTAAGTTTGAATTTTGCAGAAATTGCAAAAATGGTAGAAACAAGAAGAAATAATGCATATAGAAAAGTAAACGAAGAATTGATTTCTTTATATTGGGACTTTGGAAAATATATAAGCGAAAAAGTTAATGATAGTAATTGGGGAGATAAAATTGTAGATAAATTAGTGGAGTTTATGAAAAGAGAATATCCAACAATGAAAGGCTTTACAAGGCGTGGAATCTATAGAATGAAGCAGTTTTACGAAACATATAAAGATAATGAAATTGTGTCAACACTGTTGACACAAATTAGTTGGAGTAATAATGTTAAAATATTAAGTTCAACAAACTCAATGGAGGAAAAAGAATTTTATATAAGAATGTGTATAAAAAACAACTATTCAGCAAGAGAACTTGATAGGCAGATTTCAAGTGGTTATTTCCATAGATATATGATATCTGATGGACAAGCAAATCAAAGTATTATAAAATCAATAGGAGAAGAAGATTATCCTAATACTAAAATATTAGATACTTATAGTTTGGAATTTCTGGATTTGCCAAATAATTATTCTGAAAAAGATTTAAAAAAAGCAATTGTTTCCAATATGAAGGATTTTATATTAGAAATTGGTAAAGATTTCACTTATGTTGGAGAAGAATATAGAGTACAGGTTGGAAATCAAGATTTTTATATCGATTTGCTTTTTTACAACAGAGCATTGAGTTGTTTAGTTGCATTTGAATTGAAAATTGATGATTTTAAACCTGAATATATTTCAAAAATGGATTTTTATTTGGAAGCATTAGATAGACAAGAAAAAAAGAAAAATGAAAATCCAAGTGTTGGAGTAATATTATGTGCAGGAAAAGATAAGCAAGTTGTAGAATATGCTATTAGTAGGACTATTTCACCAACAATGGTATCTCAATATACATTAGAATTAATTGATAAAAAATTATTAGAAGAAAAACTTAGGGAAATTAACAATATAGTAGAAGAAAATAATAAAAAAATATAGGAGGTTATATATTATAACCGCAAAAACTTGAAAAACTTATGTATGAACACTTACATAAGATTATGAAAATACTGAAAAGTAAGTAAAAACAAAGATTATAAACCTCAAAACTCTTGATATTATAACTGTTTTAATGAAGAACGACAGGGTACGCGAATTTGAATGGTTAGATACGAGGAGTTGAGAGGAAGATAGATATAGCAAACAGATTAAGAGAGATAAGGAAAACAAATAGTAATTTATATGAGGAAATTATATGAGTAAAAAAATAATATTGGTAATTATATTGTTAGTAGTATTAGTTGGAGCTATTATATTAATTATACCTAAAAACAATATTAAATATATAGTTATAAAAGACAGATATTCTGATTATGAAAGTAAGATAATATCAAATTATCAAGAATATATTGAATTTGTTAACTATATTAATCTTCAAAATAAAAATTATGGAAAAGTTTATAATTTTAATTCTGAAAAATATGATGAAGAATATTTTGATAATAAATCTTTAGCGATTATTAATATTATTATAGGAAATAGTAGTAATAGCCTAAAGAACATAGATATATCAGTAATAGATAATATATTAGTATGTAAGGCTAATATAGAGTCTGGAAATGAAATTACAGATAATATTAATGGAAAATTAATACTAGTGGAAATAGATAAATCTGTAACAGAATTCAAAATAGAAAAGTAGAAAATAATTATATTTTGTAAATAGGAGAATTTTTATGGATAATGAAATTTTTATTGTAACTCAGATTAAAAAATTAGTTTATGAAATTTCTAAACAAATTTTAAATATAAATTCTTTAAAAGAAATAGAAAAAGAAGTTACTGAAAAAGGAAAAAATAACTATGTTACTACTTTTGATATAAAAGTAGAAAATAAATTAAAAACAGCTTTAAAAGAGTTAATAGTAGAATCCACATTTTTAGGAGAAGAAACTGGAGGAAAAATAGAATCTAAAGGCTATACATGGGTTGTTGACCCTATTGATGGAACAACTAATTTTATACATGGATTACAATATGCAATTTCAATAGGATTAGTAAAAGATGGAGAACCTATAATAGGATGTATCTATAGTCCAATTACAGAGGATTTTTGGTATGGTATAAAAGGAAAAGGTGCATATAAAAATGACATAAAATTACAAGTAAGCCAAAGAGATTCAATACAAGATACAGTTATAGAATTCGGATTTCCTTATAACGCTAGTAAAACAGAAAATATATTAAAAAATGTATTAAAAATAAAACAAGCTGGTGCGGCAGATGTTAAAAGAATTGGACCAGCATGTTTAGATATATGTAGAGTTGCTTCAGGCGAATGCGATGCATATTTTGAATATGATCTTAAACCATGGGATATTATGGCTGCAATGTTAATATTACAAGAAGCGGGAGGAACATTATATAAGATGGATGGCACAAAGTATGAATTTACGCAAGGATCTATAATAGTTTCTAATAAATCAGAAAAATTAAAAAAACAACTATTAGAATTAGTAAACTAATATTTAAGATATTAACAATAGCAATGCTATTTAAATTTAAGGAGGAAAAACTTTGAGTAGATTAGTCTTAGTAGATGGAAATAGTATAATGAATAGGGCTTTTTATGGAATCATGGGCTCAAAAATGTTAATGACAGATGATGGAACATATACAAATGCAGTATATGGCTTTTTAGCTATATTGTTTAAAATAATAGAAGATTTAAACCCTGAATATATAGCAGTATCTTTTGATTTAAAGGCTCCAACAGCAAGACATAAAATGTATGAAGGCTATAAGGCAAATCGCCATGGAATGCCAGATGAATTAGCTATGCAAATGCCAATTATTAAAGATATTTTAAGAGATATGAATATAACTATTATAGAAAAGGAAGGCTATGAAGCAGACGATGTTTTGGGAACTTTATCTAAAAGAGGAGAACAAGAAGGAATAGATGTAACAATACTTTCAGGAGATAGAGATAATTTTCAATTAACATCAGATAAAGTAACAGTAAGAATTCCAAGAACAAAAATGGGAAAAACAGAAGTAGAAGATTTTGACAGAAATAAAATAATAGAAACATATGGAATAGAGCCAGTCAAATTAATAGAAGTAAAAGGATTACAAGGAGATACTTCAGATAACATTCCAGGAGTTCCGGGAATAGGAGAAAAAACAGCTTTAAGTATAATAAAAGAATATGGAAGTATTGATAATTTATATAAAGAAATTGAAGAAGGACAAGCATTAAGTATAAAGGGAAAAACTAGAGAAAAGATTATTGAAAACAAAGATTTAGCAATACTTTCAAGAACATTGGGAAAGATAAATAGAGAAGTGCCAATAGAGGAAAGCATAGAAGATTTAAAAGTAAAACCATGGAATTATGAAGAAGTATATGAAGATTTTAGAGCTTTAAAATTTAATAGATATATTGAAAGATTTAATCTATCTCAAAATATAGTTAAAAATACTAGTGAAAATGAATTATTAGAAAGTAAAATTGAAATAAAAAAAATAACCTTACAAGAATTTGAAAACATAGAAAAAGAAATAAAAAGAAAAGAAAAATTTGTATATTATTTTGGAAAAAAAGAATGCAATGATTCTACAAAAATAATAAAGAAAGAAATTACTTCCATAAGTATATACGCAGAAAACATAGTTTATTATATAGAAATAAATGATATAAACGAATTTGAAAAAATATTTAAAGCAATATTTGAAGATAGCTCAATTGAAAAAATTGGTTATAAACTAGGTGAAGATTTTGTAATTTTAAAAGAACAAAATATAGAAATGAACAATTTGAGTTTTGATATAGAAATATCTGCATATTTATTAAACCCTACAAATAACAAATATATAATAGAAGATTTATCTAGGGAGTACTTAGAATTAGATATTCAAGAATACTTGAATAAAAACAATGTAGAAAAGGAATCTGATAAACAAATTAATTTATTTGAAAACATCAACCAAAAAGAAAAAGCAAATATGTATGAAGAGTCATTTATTTGTTTCTCAATAGCAAAGCTAAAAGATGTATTAGAGAAAAAAATGATAGAAAATAATGAAATAAATTTATTTAAAAACATAGAAATGCCTTTAGTAAAAGTATTAGCACAAATGCAATACAATGGAATGTATTTAGATAAAGAAGAATTAGTAGACTTTGGAAAAGAACTAAAAGAGCAACTAAATGAATTAACAAATCAAATACATGAAATGGCTGGAGAAGAATTTAATATAAATTCAACACAACAGCTAGGAAATATATTGTTTGAAAAATTAGGGTTAACATCTTCTAAGAAAAATAAAAAAGGATATTCAACAGATGTAGATAGCTTAGAAAAAATAAAAGATGAACATCCAATTGTAGAAAAAATATTAGAATATAGAGCATTAATGAAGCTTAACTCTACATATGTAGAAGGAATGCTTCCATATATAAACGAAAAAACAAATAGAATACACTCATACTTTCATCAAACAGTAACAGCAACAGGAAGAATAAGTTCAACAGAACCAAATTTACAAAACATTCCAACAAGATATGAGCTAGGCAAAAAACTAAGAAAAGTATTTAAACCAAAAGAAGGATATATATTTATTGATGCAGATTATTCACAAATAGAATTAAGAGTTCTTGCACATATTTCTCAAGATGAACATATGTTACAAGCTTTTAAAAATGGAGAAGATATTCATAAGCAAGCTGCTTCCAAAGTATTGGGAATACCACAAGATGAAGTAACTAAAGAACAAAGAAGTGCAGCAAAAGCAGTAAACTTTGGAATAGTATATGGGATATCTGACTTTGGACTAGCAAGTCAATTAGGAATTTCAAGAAAACAAGCTAAAGAATACATTAATCAGTATTTGGAAAAATATAATGGAATAAAGAAATTTATGGATGAAATAGTTGAACAAGCAAAGCAAAACGGTTATGTAGAAACTTTATTTCATAGAAGAAGGTATATTCCGGAATTAAAATCTAACAATTATATGGTTAGAGAATTTGGAAAAAGAGTAGCAATGAATACTCCAATTCAAGGAACTGCAGCAGATATAATGAAAATAGCAATGGTTAACTTGAATTCTAAATTAGAAGAAGAAAATATTGATGCAAAAATAATTTTACAAGTACACGATGAATTAATTCTAGAGTCAAAAATAGAAGATAAAGAAAAAGCAAAACAAATTCTAAAAAATTGCATGGAAAATGCAATACAATTAACAGTACCGTTAATTGTTGAAATATCAGAAGCAAATAACTGGTACGAAGCTAAATAACAAAGGACAATTGGGACGGGTCACTTTTGTCCTTTGTAAATTAGTACTATCATAATAAAAATATAGAAATTTTGAAAAAATGCTCGTTCAAGCTAAGTTACGCAGAAATTATAAGCGAAATTTGTGGCACCCTTCCATTAGAAATGAACTCTTTCCACAAATTTCTTAAAAATTTCTAGCTTACTTACTTTCAATGCGCTTTTTTTAAAATTTTATATTTTTATTATTTGAATTTAAATTTTATTGAAAGGACAAAAGTGATCCGTCCCCAATTGTCCTTTCAAATTCAAAAGTAAGGAGAGAAATAAGTTTGACAAATTTAAAGAAAAAATGTTTAATAATATCAATTATAGTAATAATTCTTATTTTCTTTTTATTTGGAATTTTTAAATTAAAAGATACAATACTAAAGAAAATATATAAACAAAATTATAGCGAATATGTATATAAATATTCAGAAGAAAATGAAATAGATCCATTGTTAACATTTGCAATTATTAAAGCAGAAAGTAATTTTAAGAGGAATATTAAATCTTCTAGTGGAGCAATTGGCTTAATGCAGTTAATGGAAGCTACTGCAGTGGAAATGGCAAACGAAATAGGAGAAGAAATTCCAGTAACAGAAGCTTTATATAATCCTGAAATTAATATAAAAATTGGAATTAAATACTATGCCAATTTACTTAAACATTATGATGGAAATATGTATTTGGCTTTAGCTGCATATAACGCAGGTATGGGAAATGTAGATAAATGGATTGAAGAAGGTATATTAGAAAAAGATGGATCAAATATTGAAAATATTCCATATAAAGAAACAAACAATTATGTTAGAAAAATTACGCGAGACTATAAAATTTACAAAAATTTATATAAATAATAAAGGGGGAAAATAAAATGTCTATTTTAGTAACAGGAGGAGCAGGTTATATAGGAAGTCATACTGTCGTTGAATTATTAAATGAAGGAGAAGAGGTTATTATTATTGATAACTTTTCTAATAGTAAACCATCTTCTTTAGATGCAATAAGAAAAATAACAGGAAAAGATTTTAAATTTTATGAAATAGACTACTTGGATAGAAATTCATTAGAAAAAGTATTTGAGGAAAATCCTGATATAGATAGCGTGCTAAATTTTGCAGGATATAAAGCTGTGGGAGAATCTGTAAGAAAACCAATAGAATATTATACAAATAATATCTCAGGAGCACTTGTATTGCTAGATACAATGAGAAAATATAATGTAAAGAAATTTGTATTTAGTTCTTCAGCAACAGTGTATGGAGAACCAGAAAGAATACCTCTTACAGAAGAATGTAAAACCGGAGGAACGACAAATCCATATGGAACAACAAAATTATTTATAGAACAAATTTTAAAAGACTTGTATGAATCAGATAATACATGGGATATTGCTATTTTAAGATATTTTAATCCAGTAGGAGCACATGAAACAGGTCTTATTGGAGAAGAACCAAAGGGAATTCCTAATAACTTAATGCCATATGTAGTTAGAGTCGCAGCAGGAATATTACCAGAATTGTCAGTGTTTGGCGATGATTACAATACTCCAGACGGAACAGGAGTTAGAGACTATATTCATGTAGTAGATTTAGCAAAAGGGCATTTAAAAGCATTAAAAAAATTGGAGAAAGAAAAGCAAGGATTGTTTATATATAATTTAGGAACAGGAACAGGATACAGCGTTTTAGATATGGTAAATGCTTTTGAAAAATCAACAGGAAAAACTGTAAAATATAAAATTACGCCAAGAAGACCAGGAGATATTGCAACATGCTATTCTAATCCAGAAAAAGCAAAAAATGAACTTAATTGGCAAGCAGAGAAAACATTAGAAGATATGTGTAAAGACTCATGGAATTATATAAAAATACAAGAAAAAAGTAGTAAATAGCATAATTAAGTAACCATAATATTTATACAAATAAAATAAGTTTTCATAAAAAATAACGTTTTAAATACATGTGAAAAACTTAAAACTGGAAACCATTGATAATAGATTATCAACAGACTTATCCACAGTTTCCACAGAAATTATTTTTTGAAACTACATTACAAATAAAGTTACATAAAACAAATAAAAGAAATATTTTTGAAATATTTATGTAACATTTGCTATAAAAATAACTAGTTTTGTAATAAAAATGTAACATAAAAACAAAAAAATAAAAAATGCGACAAAAAATACAATACATGAAAATGTAATATAGTAATATTTTTGTAATAAAATCATTGACTTTATAAAGCTAAGTTGTTAAAATAGATAAAGAAAATATTAGTGCAATGAAAAAGAAAAAACATTTTTAATATTAAAAGAGAGTTAACGTTTGGTGAAAGTTAATAATAAAGAAAATGTGGGGAGCTTTGGAGCATATTAAAATAAAGTGGATAAATATAAAATATTTATCAATTAGGGTGGAACCGCGGAAATTAAACTTTCGTCCCTAGCTATTGCAAAAGCTAGGAATGAAAGTTTTTTATATTCTAGGAAAGTTTGATAACTTTCTGTAGAATATAAATATGACAGAAATTAGGTTTTGTTATATAAAAAATAGAGGAGGAAAATAAAATGAGTGAATTAACAATGGACAAAATAGTAGCATTATGCAAAAACAGAGGATTTGTATATCCTGGTTCAGAAATTTATGGAGGTTTAGCAAATTCTTGGGACTATGGCCCATTAGGTGCAGAACTTAAGAAAAATATTAAAGATGCATGGTGGAAAAAATTTATCATTCAAAATAAACACAATGTAGGAATTGATGCAGCAATTATGATGAATCCACAAGTATGGGTTACAACAGGTCATGTTGGAGGATTTTCAGACCCACTAATAGATTGTAAAGCTTGCAAAACAAGACACAGAGCTGATAAATTAATAGAAGAATGGGGATTTGCACAAGGAAAAGATATCTCTGGACTTGATGGATGGACAAATGAACAATTAGTTGATTATATTAAAGAAAACAATATTCCATGCCCTAATTGTGGAAAACAAGATTTTACAGATATAAGAAAATTCAATTTAATGTTTAAAACATTTATGGGAGTTACTGAAGATGCAAAATCTGAAGTGTATTTGAGACCAGAAACAGCTCAAGGTATGTTCGTAGACTTTAAAAATGTATTAAGAACAACAAGAAGAAGAATGCCAATGGGAATTGGACAAATGGGACGTTCTTTTAGAAACGAAATAACACCAGGAAACTTTATATTCAGAACAAGAGAATTTGAACAAATGGAACTTGAATTTTTCTGCAAACCAGGAACAGATTTAGAATGGTATGAATATTGGAAAAACTTCTGCAAAAATTGGCTTGTAAGCTTAGGAATGAAAGAAGAAAACTTACGTATGAGAGAACACTCTAAAGAAGAATTATCATTCTATAGTAAAGGAACAACTGACATAGAGTTCTTATTCCCATTTGGATGGGGAGAATTATGGGGAATAGCAGATAGAACTGATTATGACTTATCAAGACATATGGAAGCTTCTAAAGAAGATTTAACATATTTAGACCCAGAAACAAATGAAAGATATGTACCATATTGCGTAGAACCAGCAGTTGGTGTAGATAGAATATTTTTAGCAATGATGTGCAACGCATATGAAGAACAAGAAATAGCAGAAGGAGACACGAGAACAGTACTTCACTTACATCCAGCGTTAGCACCATATAAAGTTGCAGTACTTCCACTTTCTAAAAAATTAAGTGAAAAAGCAGATGAAGTATATACAAAACTATCAAAGAAATTTATGTGTGATTATGACGAAGCAGGTTCAATAGGAAAACGTTATAGAAGAGAAGATGAAATAGGAACACCATATTGTGTAACAATAGATTTTGATACTCTGGAAGATGAATCTGTAACAATTCGTGATAGGGACACAATGGAACAAGTAAGAGTAAAAATAGATGAACTACCAGCTTGGTTAGAAGGCAAAATGGAGTTCTAACTTGACAATTAAAACAAAAGAATATATAATAGGCAACATAAAATTGTTGTCTATTTTTAATTAGGTAATTACCGAATAAGAAAGGAGAAAAAATATGGAAGAGCGGAAAACAAGAGTAACAGTATCATTTGATATTACACTGGAGGAACACTATGATTTAGTGGAAAAGATTTTTGATTTAGATAAAAATTTTAAACTAAATCAGAAAGAAGCTTTTGATTGGGCCGTAGAAAATAATGATACTGAATTAATTAAGTTGTTAATTCAATCAGGAATAGATGGTTATGCTAAAATAGTGAAACTGTTAATAGAGGCGGGAGCAGATGTGACTGAAGGTGATAACCATGCTATAAGATTTGCATCAACAAATGGACATACTGAAGTAGTTAAGTTATTAATAGAAGCAGGAGCAGATGTAACTGCAAAATATAACTATGCTATAAGATATGCATCAGCAAAAGGTCATACTGAAGTAGTTAAGTTGTTAATAGATGCAGGGGCAGATGTGACTGAAGGTGATAACCATGCTATAAGATTTGCATCAGCAAATGGACATACTGAAGTAGTTAAGTTATTAATAAAAGCAGGAGCAAATGTAACAGCACATAATTGCGATGCTATAAAATCTGCATTAGAAAACGGTCATAATGAAATAGCAAAGTTATTAATAGAAACAGCATCCTAAAACATATTTAGAAAATAATAATGAAAAATAAAAGACAGTCTTTAGTTAAAGACTGTCTTTTGGCAATTATTTGTTAATACACAGAAAAGGCTTAAAACCTGCAGAAAAATCAAATATAGAAAAGTAATATTGCTTACCTTTACCAAGAACAGCTTCTACTTCACTTGGAATAGTAATGCAATTTTCAAATTTTTCATTCTTTTCTAATTTGCACTTTGCGAGTTTTATAACCCTAGATGAAAGTTCTTTTCGTCTTAGTTCGTCAAAGATAGAATCTTTTAAAATTGCAACTTTTTTTTTATCAATTGTAACGAACCATAATTCATCAGACGAAGAAATTCCTGCAGCGTTTAAGTAACCTAATGATATTACCAACCGACCTTTCTTATCTTTTTTTGCCATATTAACTACCTCCTTATAGTTAATTAATAATATTATAAATATTTTTAAATTATACCACTAAAATAAAAAAAAGTAAATATTATTTATGTAAAATTATATAAATAAAAAACTTTAAAAAATTTACTAAAGCCCTTTACATTTAAGCAAATTATGTATATAATTATCTCGTTCTGGAATGATAGTCTAGGACAACCATAAAGCAAAAAGTTTTAACAAATTTTATATAGTTAAGACAGATAGAAAACAAGGAGGTTTTTTTATGAGTCAAAAGTATGTATACCTTTTTAGTGAAGGAAATGCAAACATGCGTGAACTTTTAGGAGGAAAAGGAGCTAACTTAGCAGAAATGACTAACTTAGGTTTACCAATTCCACAAGGTTTCACTGTTACAACAGAAGCTTGTACAAGATACTACGAAGATGGTGAAAAAATAGCACCAGAAATAGAAGAAGAAATCTTTGCAAGTTTAACAAAATTAGAAGAAATTACAGGAAAGAAATTTGGAGATGCTGAAAATCCATTATTAGTATCTGTACGTTCAGGAGCTAGAGCTTCAATGCCAGGTATGATGGATACAGTTTTAAACTTAGGTTTAAACGAAGATGTAGTTAAATCAATAGCTGCAAAAAATGAAAGATTTGCTTATGATAGCTACAGAAGATTTATTCAAATGTTCAGTGATGTTGTTATGGAAATACCAAAGCCTTTTTTCGAAAAAATTATAGACGAAGTAAAAGCTGCTAAAGGTGTTAAATTAGATACAGAATTAACAGCTGAAGACTTAAAAGACTTAGTTGTAAGATTTAAAGAAGTATATAGAAATGCAAAAGGAGAAGAATTCCCTTCAGATCCAAAAACACAATTAATAGAAGGTGTTAAAGCCGTATTTAGATCTTGGAATAATGCAAGAGCTATAACATATAGAAGATTAAATGATATACCAGGAAGTTGGGGAACAGCTGTAAATATTCAAGAAATGGTATTTGGAAATATGGGAGAAGACTGTGGAACAGGTGTTGCATTTACTCGTAACCCAGCTACAGGAGAAAACAAAATATTTGGTGAATACTTAATGAATGCACAAGGTGAAGATGTTGTCGCAGGTGTTAGAACTCCACAACATATTGACCAATTAAAAGATGTAAATCCAAAAGCATATGAAGATTTTGTTATGTATGCAGAAAAACTTGAGAAACATTACAGAGATATGCAAGATATGGAATTTACAATTGAAAGAGGAAAATTATTCTTCTTACAAACAAGAAATGGTAAGAGAACTGCAAATGCTGCACTTCAAATTGCTGTTGATTTAGTAAATGAAGGAATGATAACAGAAAAAGAAGCTGTATTAAGAGTAGAACCACAACAATTAGATCAATTATTACATCCAAACTTTGATCAAGCTGCATTAAAAGCTGCAAAAGTTGTTGCAAAAGGTTTAGCTGCATCTCCAGGAGCTGCAACAGGTAAAGTAGTATTTACAGCAGAAAGAGCTGTTGAATTACATGAAGCAGGAGAAAAAGACTTAGTATTAGTAAGACTTGAAACATCACCAGAAGATATTGATGGTATGAATGTATGCCATGGTGTATTAACAGTACGTGGTGGTATGACATCTCACGCAGCCGTTGTTGCACGTGGTATGGGAACATGCTGTGTTGCAGGATGTGGAGACATAATAGTAAATGAAGAAGAAAAATACTTCACATTACCAGATGGTAGAAAAGTAACTGAAGGAGAATGGATTTCTTTAGACGGATCTACAGGTAATGTATATGGAGAAAAAATAGAAACTGTACCAGCATCTGTATCTGGAAACTTTGCTACATTAATGGGATGGGCAGATCAATACAGAGTATTAAAAGTAAAAACAAATGCTGATACTCCAAGAGATGCAAAACAAGCATATGTATTTGGAGCACAAGGTATAGGTTTATGCCGTACAGAGCATATGTTCTTTGCACCAGATAGAATTGCAGCTATCAGAGAAATGATAGTTTCAAGAACATCAGAACAAAGAGCAAAAGCTTTAGCTAAAATTCTTCCAATGCAAAGAGGAGATTTCGAAGGATTATATAGAGAAATGAAAGGTTATCCAGTAACAATCAGATTCTTAGATCCACCTTTACATGAATTCGTTCCACATGAAGATGGAGCAATAGCAGACTTAGCAAAAGAAATGGGAATGTCTTTTGAAGAATTAAAAAATATCTGTGAAGGATTAAAAGAATTTAACCCAATGATGGGACATCGTGGATGCCGTCTAGCTGTAACATATCCTGAAATTGCAGAAATGCAAACAAGAGCGGTTATAGAAGCTGCTATAAATGTAAATAAAGAAGGAATGAATGTAGTTCCAGAAATTATGATTCCACTTGTTGGAGAAGTTAAAGAATTAAAATATGTTAAAGACATAGTAACAAAAACAGCTGATAAAGTAATTGCAGAAGCAGGAGTAGAATTAAAATACAAAGTTGGTACAATGATTGAAATACCAAGAGCTGCATTAACAGCTGATGAAATCGCAAAAGAAGCTGAATTCTTCTCATTTGGTACAAATGACTTAACACAAATGACATTTGGTTTCTCAAGAGATGACGCTGCTAAATTCTTAGGAGATTACTATGATAAGAAAATTTACGAATCAGATCCATTTGCTAAATTAGACCAAAAAGGTGTAGGAAAACTAGTAGAAATGGCTGCAAAATTAGGAAGACAAACAAGACCAGATTTAGACTTAGGAATCTGTGGAGAACATGGAGGAAACCCAGCATCTGTAGAATTCTGCCATAAAGTAGGATTAGACTATGTATCTTGCTCACCATTCAGAGTTCCAATCGCAAGATTAGCTGCTGCACAAGCTGCAATCAAATTTCCTAGAGAAAAATAATAAATCTTAATAAAAAATCACTTACTTATATAAGTAGGTGATTTTTTTGTGGTAAAAGGGCCAGCCTTTTTTACCACATTAAACAATTAGGGGGCTGTCATTTTAGTTTAGCTATCTATTAAACTAAAATACCTGTTCTAAATGGCTTAGTTCTTGACAAAATATTTAAATATTATATAATAGCAAGGTAATAGATAAGGGGAGATAAAAGTGATATTAATAAATGCAGTAAAACATTTTGGAACAATAACAAAACATAAATGGATAGTATTTAAATTATGTTGTAAAGCAGGAGAACCATGGCGTGGATTCATGCATGATTGGTCAAAGTATAGTCCAACTGAATTTTGGGAATCTGCTAAATATTATACAGGTAAATTTAGTCCAATTCATGCTTGTAGAAAGATAAATGGATATTCCGAAGCATGGCTTCATCATAAAGGAAGAAATAAACATCACCATGAATATTGGTATGATTATGCAACAGTTGAAAAAACACCAGTAATGCCATATAAATATGCAGTAGAAATGATATGTGATAACTTGGCAGCTGGAATAGTATATAATGGAAAAAAATGGACTAACAGTACACAATTAGAATATTGGACAAAAGTAGAAAGCAAAAAAAGAGTTAATCCTAAAATAAATAAATTTGCTAAAGAGATATTTAAACAAGTTAGTGAACAAGGGATAAATCCAGTTATTAAAAAGAAAAATTTAAAAAAAGTTTATAATGAAATTATATATGAAAAAAGTAAAAAAGAGCTACAAGAATAGCTCTTTTAATTTTGAAAAGTAATAAGAAATATGTAACATAATTGTAATGTAAAAGTAAACAAACAGTAATACATTTTATTATATTTAGTGTTATAATATAAAAACAGTTTATAAAAAGGAAAATGGGTTGAAATGGAAGAAAAAAATAATGTAACAAAACATGAAGAATTAGAAAATAGTCAAGCAGAAATAAAAAAAACTAGAAAAGAAGAATTTGATGCTATTTTGGAAAAAATAAAGAAAATGTCAGAGGCTATAGAATTACATACAAATGTTAAAGATGCTGTATCTAAAGAAGAAGTAGATAATAATTATTTAAGATATATTGAAAATTCATTAGAAGATAAGCTTTTTAATGATGCAAAATTTAATACAATAAAATCTAAAGTATTATTAGAAGTTGTATGTCCAGATTTGGCTAATATAGAGAATTTTGAAATAGATAAGCTTGAAATTTCAGATATAGGATCTCATTTTGAAGAATTAGAAAATTATATAGACAAAATTTGTGTTTATGATAATAAATTTGTATGTTTGTTTGGAATATGTGAAAATAATCCAGAAAAAGTTATTAAATATGAACCAAGAAAATTTAGTAGATTAGATATGATAGAGGCCATCTGTTCACAGTTAGAAGAAGGAAAAACTGCTCAAATGCAACAATATGATGAATATTATGTAGTAACTGATTCGAATGGATTAAAAGTATTTTCAGAAAGAAAAATAGTATCTTTAATAAAAATAGAAGAAACAGTATTTGACAAAATAAAAGATAAATTAACATCATTATTTACTCTAAATATGTTTAATAAGAAAAAAATTATGCCAAATATAAAATTGGTATATGATACAAATGAAAATAGATTTGATAATTTTGAATATGAAAGTAAATTAAGTGCTAAAAAGAGAATGAAAGCATTATTACAAAAAGAAAGAGAAGTAACAAGAAATACCGCATTATAATTTATGTGGTATTTCTATTTTATATGAAATAGATATTTACTAAATTAAAGAAATATATTATAATGATAATGTTAACTGTTAACTTGTTTTCTTTAAAATAAAGGAGGCAGAGAAAGATGGAAAAGAAAAAACATATTAAAACACTTTCAACGAGAGATTTGAAAAAATCTATGGAAAAAGGTGGCTGTGGAGAGTGCCAGACATCATGTCAGTCTGCTTGCAAAACTTCTTGTACAGTAGGAAACCAGAAGTGTGAACATGCTTAATCTTTTCAGGAGAGCTACAATTTTTATTGTAGCTCTTTTTATAATTTTATATTTCAATTTTAGGCTGATATTTCTCAAGCTACATATTTTATTTTAATAAGAAATAAACAAAGAAAACTTGAAATTATTGTTATTATGTGTTAAAATGCTTATGTAAACTTTATAAACATATATTTTGATTAAAATTTATGGAGGTATTAATATGTTTATTGTTATAACAGGCCTTGATGGCTCAGGAACAAGTACAGTTGCAGAGTTATTACATACAATGGATAAAAATTCCATTGTTACTCGGACACCAAGTTTTGAATACTCTAATAGAGAACAAATTGATGATACAGTAAGAGAAGTATCACAGATGGCACATTATTTGTACTATTTATCTTCTGTTGTTTATGAGTCTGACAAGATAAAGAGCAATGGAAATTATAAGGAAAATAATGTTTATTGCGTCAGGTATCTTATTGATACAGTTGTATCTCATAGTGTTGCAGGACTTGATGTTAAACTTGATTATGAAACTTATGACATTTTAAAACCTGACTTGACAATTTTTGTTAAGTTAAATGAAGAAACTAGGCAAAAGCGTATCACGGAAAGGGGGAAATCAATTCTAGATAAAGTATTAGATGACCGTAAAAAAAGAGAACAATTTAATAAAAAGTTTGATTATTTTCTTAGTTTAGAAAATGGTCCAATTATTGTTTTTAACAACGATAGTACAGATGTTCAGAAAAATGTTAAAAAATTATTTAAAACAATTAAAGAAAGAGGTAGAGCATTATGAATAATAAGTATCTTTTAACAGATGAAGTGGAACTTTGTAAACAGGATTTCGATGAAAGAGAAAAGTTAATAAAGGAATTTAAAAAAATGCCTGAAGAATTTTTCTCAAAAATGAGACATTTTCAGCCACAGATTGGATGTTTAAATGCATGTAAAATCTGTAGTAAAACTGCTGATACAAGAGTTGAATTCTGGACAGAACGGAGAATAAGAAATATTATTGCTGCTTTAAAGTACGCATCTCCTCAGGTTAAGGCAAATCATTCTCTGATAACATATGATAGATATGAACATAGAAATGGGGTAATTTTTCCGTATCTTGATAACGATATTGGGAATTATCCATATTTAGATTTATTTATCAGACTTGCATTCAAGGAGTTAGGTGTAACAACAAGAATTTCGACTGTTAGTTATAGCAGGTATAATGATGAACTGAATAATATGCATAAAAGAATTAATCTTCTTCACGAAAATGGTCTTGGAGGTGTAAGGATTTCTTTTACACCTTATGAAATTGGATGGTGTAGTAAAAATGCTACATATAGCCAGTTCGATTATATTCTTGATATGGCTAATTTATTAGAAATATATAAGCCATATTATGAGTTATGTGGTGCAGGTAGTAGAAAGATGTGTGTGGAACTCAGATATAAACCTTTGGTTGAAGCAGAAAGAGTATTTGAAACTGAAGTCTTGAATCATAAAATTATTTGTGTAGGAAATTACTTATTTATTTCTAAGCAGTGTAATGTTGAAATGAGAGAAGCACATATCAAGGATCCCTTCAATCATCAGATTGTTTTAACTGAGGAAGCAACAGAGTTTTATCACATTGAAACTTATGAATCATTTGAAACAGTTGAACAGCTTAAAAGGACATGTCACAAATTCATTATTGGAGGTTTACAGGATTATAAAATTGCAGAGATTTATCTTATGAGCAACTATGATGGTGAATATTATGCAATTAATCCAAGTATAACTGAAAATGGAAATTATGGTATGTGCATTTACCCGAAAACAGAAATCAGAAAAAATTCTGGTTATATAGTTTTAGAAAGATTTTTGGTAAATAGTATTATTGAATTTAAAAAGACTAAAGGATTGAAAAGTTTGGATAAATTCGAAGATGCTACTTGGGAAGATGTCTATAACGTGCTGAATATTTGTAGAAAGACTGCTAATAAGTACAAGTCAAATGGACAGCAGAATAAGTATGTTTATGTGACAGAGGAAATTTTACCTATGGTAAATGCATATATTTCTGCTCTTCAAATTGCAGGGTATCCAGCCAAAAATTTCTTTGATGCAGAATTTACTATTGATACAGGAATTATTTGCAATCTCGGAAGAGCAATTCATGAATTTAGAGGATTGGTAACTAAAGAAAATGAACCATTGACTCCAATTCATGAAAGAAATTATGGTATGTATAATAGTAAAATGAAAGAAGAAGGGGTATCTTGGAGACTTAGCTGCAACTATGAAAATAGCATTGTTATTGAAAAACTGAATATGTATGATACAGCAAGTGTTAGAGGACAGGTTGCTGAAAGAAAAATTATTCAGTTAAATAACTTAGATGAAATTTACACATCAAGTGATTTGAAAACAATGTATCTTGTACCAGGAGAAAGATTAAAATGAAAACAATAAGATTTTATAAGGAATTTGGGGAATATGGTTATTTAGCAACGTATTCTAATCATGGTTTCTTTAAAGATGGCATCTATTGGAAAACATCCGAACATTATTATCAGGCTCAAAAGTTTTTTGAGCCTGAGGTAAAATCAAAGATTGCCAATGCTGAAACTCCTAAAATAGCTTCTACAATTGGAAGAGATAGAAATCTTAACATAAGAAGTGATTGGGAAAAAATAAAACAAGATATAATGTATGATGCAGTATATTATAAGTTTAAACAAAATAAGGATATTTTGAAAAAACTTATAGATACTGGTAATGCAGAACTTGTTGAGGCCACAGTTAAAGAAAACTATTGGGGGTGTGGACCTAATAATGATGGTCAAAATAATTATGGAAAAATTCTTGTTAGAGTAAGAGAACAACTTAGGACAGAACAATACTAGGAGGAATGTTTTATGGAATTGATTTCTAGAAAAGGATATGAAAAGCTTTGCAAAGAGTATCATTTAATGGATCAAAAGATTATTGATACACAAAGAAAAATGGGAGAAAGTGCAGAACGGGATAATGATTTAAGAGAAAATCCTGAATTTATGGAATTACGCGTAAAGGCTATGTACACTTTGCCTGCTGAAAAGGAGAAACTTTATAGAAGAATGCATGACTGTATGATAATTGAAGAATGTGAATTCTTTAAATCATATGATGGTTCAAAAGTTATTCCGGGTTCGAAAGTTGTATATGATATTGATGGAGAAACTGAAACATTAACTATTTTAGGAGATAATGAATCAGATTTGGCCAATGATATAATCTCAGCAGCTACACCAATGGCAAAGGCACTTATTGATAAGCATATTAATGAAACAATTGATTTTAATGGCATGAAGATTATTATTAAGTCAATAGAAAAAGTTTTAAATTAGTTTTTAAGATAATAAAAAAGGGAATTTTACTTTTAAAATTCTCTTTTTTATTGTATAATCATTTTAATAAGGAGTGATTATATTATGAAGCAAATTGAAATAACAGTAAGATTAGATGAAAATATGCAAAGTGCTATAAAGAAATTAGAAAACCAAGGATTCAAAAAAATTAGAGAAAGCAAAATAGATGATGTATATATGACACCAAAACTAAATGAATTAAATAAAGATAATATTCAAAACATTTTAAAAAAATCTGTATTGTTAAGAAGTTTAAAATTAGAAAATAGAGAAATAAAAAAGATCACATACAAAAATAAAGAAATTGATAAAAATGGTGATGTTATATCAGAACAAAAAATAAATTTGGATTGTAGTGATTTAGAAAAAGCCAGAGATTTATTTGAACATTTGGAATTTGAAGAGCTTATAAGAGTGAAATATAAAGTAATGGTATATAGTAAAGATAAAGTAGAGTATGCATTTCAAGATGTTGAAAATTTAGGAGTGCTAATTGAATATGAAAACATGGATGATTTTGAGGGAAAATCATTAGATGAAATTAATAATACAAAAAATAATATGTTTGAAGAAATTAAAAATACAGGTATTAAATTAACTGAAGAAAAAGATGTAAAAAAAGCTTATGAATTAATATTAAATAAATATTTTAATAAATAAAAAACGAGGATCTTAAATGAACCTCATTTTTAGTTATATTTCAATTTTAGGCTGATATTTCTCAAGCCACATATTAACCTGACATAAATAGGCCATAAGTTGAGGACCAGTCATTAATTGACCAAACCAGGGTCTTGAAAAAGCTTTTCCGTCTGTATTCAAAATTTCTAAAATATATTCTCTATTTAACAAATTATTAATAGGTGCATTTGGATTTTTCATGACTTCAGTTAGCATACTTTTTACTTTTAAAAGGTAGTTGGGGTTCCATGTTTTAGGGTAGGGGCTTTTCTTTCTGTCTACAATTTCAGAAGGAAGTTTGTCTTTCATAATATATCTCAACAATCCTTTTTCACGTCCATTTAAAGCTTTTAATTCCCATGGAATATTCCATACATACTCTGCTAAACGGTAATCACAAAAAGGCACACGTAGCTCAAAACCATTATACATGGCCATTCTGTCACTCCTATCTAATAATGTTTGCATAAACCAATTTAATGTAAGATGAGAAATTTTTCTTTTTTCAGCCGTTTCTTTTGTATCACAATCTAAAATTTCTATTTCATTTAAACTTTCATTGTAACGGTAATCTATATATTCTTTTAAATTAATTTTTTCACTAATATTTGTATTTAATAATTTCTGTCTCTCAGAAATAGCTATAGACCATGGGAAAGTATTACTGTTTAATGCATCTTCTCTAAAAAACCAAGGATAACCTCCAAATATTTCATCTGCGCATTCCCCAGTTAGAGAGACTGTTGCTTTTTCTTTAACGTTTTTGCAAAATAACAACAATGAGGAATCAACATCTGCCATACCAGGAAAATCACGAGCAACCATGGCATCTTCTAAAGCATCAACTAGTTCGGGAGTATCTAAAACTATGCTTGTATGATTACAACCGTAATTTTTTTATCATTAAATCTATATAAAAGTTGTCAGAATTAGGTTGAAAATCTGTTTTTTTAAAATTTTTGTCATTATCAACATAGTCAACAGAGAAAGTATTTAAAGGAGGAAGATTATTTTCTTTACAATAATTAGATGCATATAAACTAATAATGCTAGAATCTAATCCACCGGATAAAAATGTACAAAGTGGCACATCAGAGACTAATTGTCTTTTTATAGAATCTTCTAATAAAAAATTTACTCTTTCACATGTAGTGCCTAAGCTATCAGTGTGAGGTTTACTTTCTAATTTCCAGTATCTTTTTATAATAAAATTATTTTCTTTAAAAATTCCAAAGTGAGCAGGTTTTATTTCATAAATGTTTTTAAATACACCACATCCAGAAGTATGAGCAGGGCCTATACCAAATAATTCACAAATGCTTTCCTTGTTTATTACAGGAGAAACTCCTGTAAATTCAAAAAGAGATTTTACTTCTGAAGCAAAAATGATGAAGTTGTTATAAATAGTGTAATATAAGGGCTTAACACCAAAGTGATCTCTAGCCATAAATAATTCTTGCTTTTTAGAATCCCATATTGCAAAGGAAAATATTCCATTTAGTTTGTTAACAATTTCATAACCAAAATGTATATAACTTTTTAATAAAACTTCTGTATCTGAATGTGAATTAAATTCGAATCCATGAGATTTTAATTCTTTTATTAATTCTCTTGTATTATATAACTGACCATTATAAACTAATGTATAGGTGTTATTATTTAAAGAACAAGTCATAGGTTGTTTTCCACCGTCTTTGTCAACTACAACCAATCTTTTGTGTCCTAACATACAATGTTTAGAATAAAAATATCCTTCTTCATCAGGCCCCCTTCTTTGTATTTTATCTGTCATTTTGTTTAGTATATTTTTATAATTATCATTTTCTAAATTTTGTTTTAAATTTGTAAAACCTACAATTCCACACATATAAACCTCCTGTTATCTATTTATTATATGTATAAAAAACAAAAACTTTACAAAAAAATAGAGAAATATAAAATATATATTTCTCTATAAAATATTAAATTGTTTAAACATGAGAATAGTGAATGTACTTATCTTTGTAAATATAGTTAAGCTCTAACAAGATTCCAGAGAAAATATAAAGAGATGTTATTGTAATATCATCTTCTGGATTAGTAGGACTGACTCCAAGTACTTTTTCACCATCCCGAGTTGCGGTAATTTCTGGGTGTTCATTCAAAAAAGAATCTAAATCTTTTTCAATCATAATACCCTTTAAAGCCATAATTACATGCCTCCATTCATAAAATAATTGTGCTTGACAATATGAAACATCTACTTAATTATAACATTTTACATAGAATTCTTCAATATTTTTGTCGAAAAAAGTCAATAAACTATTGAAAAAAACATAAAATTATAATATAATAAAAAAATCTTAAATTTAAGGAGGAACATATATGCAAAAATTTTGTAATGAATGGGGAAAAAGACGGAGAATAAATCTTAAGTCTATGACCGAAAGAGAAGCGAGACAGTACGCTAGTTGCTTTAGCAACATATCAAAAAAACAGGAAATTGATTTAATCAAACGCATTAAAGAAAATAATAATGCGCAAGGTGAAATCTGTAAATGGATATTATCCATTCAAGATCCTTCAGAAAAAATTATCGGCAAAATAGAACTGTTTGATATGGGTACTAAAAAAGCATATCTTTCTATAACTATTCCACAAAAATCCTGGATAATGAAATATGGTAACGAAGCAATTGACCAAATTATTAAGGTTTGTAAAGAACAGAAATGTTTTGAAAGCATTGAACTCGAATGCAATAACCCTATAATAAAAAGTTTTATAGAAAATTATGCTTCTGTATATGAATTTTCCGAGGAATATGTTGTAAATATTGCATAAATTCCTAAACCCACTTCTGTAATTTGAAGTGGGTTTTATATTTTAAAAAATATGATAAGTTTAAGAACAAATATGATAAGTTTAAGAACAAGTATTGACAAAGATGAAAAAAATTAGTATAATCGTAAAGTACTAAATTGAAAAACTATGTAAAAATAGATAAACAAACAACTTTTACGAGGGGGGAATAAAAATGGCACAACCAAAAAGAAGATGGTCAAAAGCAAGAACAGGATTAAAAAGATCTACATGGAAATTAGAAAATAAGAATTTAGTAGCTTGTCCACATTGTCATGAAATGATGATGCAACACAGAGTTTGTCCTAATTGCGGATACTATAATGGAAAAGAAGTAGTAGCAAAGGAAGAAAACTAAGAAAATTTATGATCATGAATTTTTAATATTAAATACACTAAAAATTAAACATTTTTAGTGTATTTTTTGATGTAAAACTATTTAAATATAAAATTACTAATGATATAATGTGAAAAAAATAGAGTAGGGTGTATTATGAAAAAAACAAAAGAAATATTAAATAAAATATTAAAAGAATTAAAAAATAATAAATGGATTCATTACGTGTTATTGCTAATAATAGGAATAAGTTTGAGCATAGGTTTAAAAAATATACAAATAAGAGAAACACATGATGGTTCACTTCATTTTTTAAGATTACTTGGAACTAAAGAATGTTTTGATTTAGGACAAATAATACCTTTAATAAATCCATATTATTGTAGTGGGTTTGGTTATTCAATGAATTTATTCTATCCGCCGATAGTTACATATGTACCATTGCTAATAAGTTTAATTACAAAAGATTATTTGATTGCTTTAAAATTATTTGGAGCACTTTGTATTTGTCTATCAGGAATAACAATGTATAAATTTACATATCAAGTAACAAAAAATAGAATTATATCTTTTTTTGCTGGTGTATTTTATCTTATAGCACCATATAAATTGGCAAATGTATATAAAAGATTTGCAATAGGAGAATTTACAGCGTTAGTATTTATTCCAATTACATTTTTAGGATTATATAATTTGTTTAATCAAGATGGAAAAAAGCATTATTGTATTGCAATTGGAGCAATAGGATTAATGCTAAGTCATACTGTTACAACATTATATACAGCAATGTTTTGCTTGATATATATATGTTTTAATATAAAAAAAATAAAACAAAAAGAAATTGTAATAAAATGTATAATAAATATTGTTTTTATTTTACTAATAAGTATGTTGTTCTGGCTTCCGTTATTAGAAGTAACTAATGCTTGTGAATATACTATTATGGACGATTCAATAATGAGAACAAATGGAAATTTTGCATCAGATAATGTAATATCATTTTCTCAACTATTTAAAGATAAACAAGAAGAAAATGGAACGACATTTTTATTAGGATTTCCTACAATTATAGCAATAATATTGACAATATTTGCATACAAAAAAGTAGAATTAAAGTATAAAGATTTTTATTTAATTAGTATTATTTTTTCAATGATATCATTGATTATGTCTAGTAGATTTTTTCCTTGGCAAATTATGCCAGGATTAATTTGTAAATTACAATATCCATGGAGAATGTTAGGTTATTTTAATTTCTTTATGAGTTTTGTATGCGGAATAAATATATATATAATAGCTAAACAAATATCAAAAAAGGATTCTATAAGAGTTGTAGCAATATTTGTGTTTGTTATTATATCTATAACTTGTTCTAATGTTATAATGATTAGATTTTATGCAAAAGATAAAGAAGCAGATTCAAAATATATTGAATATATTTTAGAAAATAAAAAAATATCACATAAATCTATTAACAGAGATTATATGCCAGTTAATGCCTTGTTTTTACAAAATACATATATGCAAGATAGGGAAGAAAGAACTTATGTATTAAATGGAAATGTAGAAATAATAAAAGAGGAAAAGAAAGAATTTAGTGATATTATAGAAATAAAGAATGCAACTAAAAATACCGAGATTGAATTTCCATATTTGTTTTATATAGGTTATGAAGCTGAATTGGAATCAGATAATAAAACAACTAAATTAGAATTAAAAGAATCAGAAAATGGATTTCTTTCATGTACATTGCCAGATGATATAAATGATGGAACTATTAAGGTAAAATATGTTTCAACTAAACTTACATATGCTTCATACACAATATCTTTAGTAAGTTTTATTATATTTATAGCTTATATAATATATGAAAATAAAAAAGTAAAAGGAAAAAAAGATGAATAAGTTAAAAAATATATTAAGAAATGAAAATGCAGTGAATATTTTAATATTACTAATTGTATCTTTATTTGTATGTATTCCGCTTCTTAGCAAAAAAATAAACATTGCATATGATGATGGAATTCAACATATTGCAAGACTAATGGGAACATATCAATCTATTACAGAAGGACAAAGTTTTCCAGTTATAATGTCAAACTTCTGTAATGGATTTGGATATTCATGGAATCTTTTTTATAGTCCACTTACAGCATATGTTCCATTAATGTTTAAACTAATAGGAGCAAATTTTACACAATGCATAAAATTATTTATGGTGCTAGTTGTATTTTTATCAGGGATTACTATGTATAACTTCACTAAACAAGTAACTAAAAATAAAAAAATAGCATTACTTTCAGGAGTATTATATATATTTGCCCCATATAGATTTACAGATATGTATTTAAGAAATGCTCTAGCTGAGCTTACTTCATTTATATTTATACCAATGATATTTGAAGGATTGTACGGAGTATTAAATCAAAAAAATAAAAAAGAATATTTACTAATAATAGGTAGTATAGGACTAATATTAACACATAGTGTTATAACTATGTATGTAGCGATATTTTGTTTTATATATTTAATAATTCAAAATAAACAATTGAGAAACAAAGAAGTATTAAAAAAAATATCAATATCTATACTGTTTATTATAGTTATAACAAGTTTCTTTTGGGCACCATTATTAGAGCATAAATTAAATGCAAATTATGAAGTGTTTAAAGAAGGAAGAATGGAAAGACAAGATGTATTAGTTGCACTAAAATTAGATTTTTTAGAGCTAATATATACACCTAAATATAATATAAGAATAAATGAAATAGGATTATTTAATATAATACTATTGGCATTAACACCAATAGTAATAAAAAGAATGAATTTAAAGTATAAAAATACAAGCTTTTATCGCTTTTATATGTTTGCTTTAATAATGGGAATAATATCATGCATAATGACACTAAAAATATTTCCATTTGAAAAATTACCAGCAATATTAAAAATGTTACAATTCTCATTTAGAATGTTAGAGTTTTCATCATTCTTCTTTGCATTTGTAGTAGCTGTAAACTTTTATATATTGTTAAAGAAAATAAAATATAAAAATGTAACTATAGTAATTATAATATTAATGATATCAAGCATGTTTTATACTTCTCATTTGCAGTATAATGATAATATTGACGAAAGTAAATTATGGCCATCAGTACCAGTTACAGAAAATACGGGTAGGGTACATGCGGGATGTGCAAGTTTTGAATATTTACCTTGTAAAGCTTTTGAAAATAGAAAATATATAGAGCAAAGAACAGATGATGTTCTTGTACTTAATGGAATGGCTAACATAGAAAATAAACAAAAAAGTGGTACTAATTTATTTTGTAATATTAGCAATGTAACAGAAGAAACTGAAATAGAACTTCCTTATATTTATTATCTAGGATACAATGTTGAACTAGAAAAAAATGGGGAAAAACAAAAATTAAAAACATTTGAAACAGAAAATGGATTTGTAGGAGTCAAAGTTTCAAATATTGAAGAAGGAACACTAAAAGTTAAATATGCTGGAACTTCAATAATGCATATTACTAGAGTTATTTCCATAATTGGATTTATACTTTTAATTTTCAAAGTTTTTCAGAAGCGAGATTTATTCCTTTCTAAGTTATTTTCGTTGACTAAATAATAAAAATGATATAAAATATGTAATGTAAAAAATATATAAAAATAAAGGTTTATAGGTAAAACCTTATTAAAAACCTAAATATATTATATAAGGAACTTGAAAATGAGCAAACCAACAGTAGCAATAGTAGGAAGACCAAATGTAGGAAAATCTACATTTTTTAATTATATAGTAGGAAAAAGAATATCGATAGTACAAGATGAGCCAGGTGTTACTAGAGACAGAGTTTATGCAGATGCAACTTGGAAAGGTAAAACTTTTACATTAATAGATACGGGAGGAATAGAGCCAGAATCTGAAGATATTATTGTTTCACAAATGCGTGATCAAGCCAATATAGCAATAGACATTGCAGATGTAATAATATTCTTAACAGATATAAAACAAGGTGTTACAGCAGCAGATAAAGAAATAAGTCTAATGCTTAAAAAGTCTAAAAAACCTGTTGTTTTAGTTTGCAATAAAGCAGACAATTATGGAAAAACATCTGACGATATATATGAATTTTATAATTTAGGATTAGGAGATCCTTATCCTGTTTCTTCAGTTAATGCAATAGGAATTGGAGATGTGCTAGATGCAATTTATGAGGAATTTCCTGAAACAGAAAAAGAAGATGATGAAGAGACTATAAAAGTTGCAATTATAGGAAAACCAAATGTAGGAAAATCATCTTTAGTTAATAAAATATTAGGTGAAAACAGAGTAATAGTAAGTGATATAGCAGGAACTACTAGAGATGCAATAGATTCAAATTTTGAAAATGAGTTTGGCAAATATGTATTTATAGATACAGCTGGAATTAGAAGAAAATCTAAAGTAGATGAACAAATTGAAAAATATAGTGTTATGAGAAGTCTTTTAGCAGTAGAACGTGCAGACGTATGTTTACTTATGATAGATGCAAATGAAGGTGTAACAGAGCAAGATAGAAAAATAGCAGGAGAAGCACATGAAGCAGGAAAAGCAACTATTATAGTAATAAATAAATGGGATACATACGAAAAAGATGAACATACAATCGAACAATACAAAAAACAAGTATACAATGATCTTGCATATTTATCTTATGCACCAATTATATTTATATCAGCCAAAACAGGACAAAGAGTAAATAAATTATTTGAAATGATAAATATGGTTGCAAACCAAAACGCAATGAGAGTATCAACAGCAGTCTTAAATCAAGTTTTAAATGAAGCAATTGCAATAGTACAACCGCCAACAGATAAAGGAAAAAGATTAAGAATTTACTATATGACGCAGGCCTCTACAAAACCACCAACATTTATAGTTTTTGTAAATGATAAAAAATTATTCCATTTTTCTTATGAAAGATATTTAGTAAATCAAATAAGAAAAGAATTCACATTAACAGGAACACCTGTAAGAATGATAGTAAGAGAAAGAAAAGATAAAGACGTTTAAACTAAAAGGACATTTGGGGACGGGTCACTTTTGTCCTTTACATAAAATTACTAAAAGGTTGAAAACTTGAAATTTTAGTTTAACATATAGATAGAAATAGGAGGAATTTATTATGGCAAGTTATATTATAGTAACGATTATAGCATATTTATTAGGAAGTATTAGTTTTTCAGTAATTATTAGTAAAAAAATGGCTGGGTTTGATGTAAGAGAAAAAGGAAGCAGAAACGCAGGAACAACAAATGTTTTAAGGACAGTTGGTAAAAAAGCATCTATAATTACTTTAATCTGTGATATTTTAAAAGGTGTAGTTGCAATATTAGTTGCTTACATAGCAGGATTAATATTAAAGGATAGCGTAGATAAAGCATTACTAATTCAACTTGCTGGTTTAGCTGTTATTATAGGTCATACATTTCCTATATATTTTGGATTTAAAGGAGGAAAAGGGATTGCAACAGCATTAGGAGTTCTTTTAATCACAAATTGGAATATAGGGCTAATTTGTTTAGTGTTTGCATTAGTATTAATGATTATAACAAAAATGGTATCATTAGGTTCACTTGCAGCAGCAGTACTATTTCCTATATTGATAATATTTATGCCACATACATCATATTTAGTAGATGGAAATTATATAATATATGGTATTTTAATAGCTGCTCTTGTCATATTTAATCATAGAGCAAACGTAAAAAGATTATTGACAGGAACAGAAAATAAAATTGATTTTAAGAAAATTAAATAGAAACGTGAAGTTAGAAGTTGTAATATATAACTTCTAACTTTTATAAGGAGAAAAGTAAAATGAAGAATATAGCAATAATAGGAAGTGGTAGTTGGGGAGTAGCACTAGCTATACACTTAGCAAAATTAGAAAATAAAATAAAAATATGGTCTTTTATGCAAGAAGAAGCAGATTTAATAAATAACGAAAAAAAGTGTAAATTCTTGCCAGAAATAACTTTGCCAGAAGGAATATATTGTACAACTTCATACGAAGAGGCAATAAAGGACAGTGAAATAGTATTACATGTAACACCATCAAAATTTACTAGAAACACAGTAAAAGAATACAAAAAATATGTAACAAATCAAACTATTGTAATATGCACAAAAGGTTTTGAAAAAGAAACATTATCATCATTAGATGAAGTGTTTAAGCAAGAAATACCAAATGTAAAGCTTGCTGTATTATCAGGACCAAGCCATGCAGAAGAAGTTTCAAAAGCAGTACCAACAGCAATGGTAATAGCATCTGAAGACGAAAAAATAGCAAATGAATTAAGAGATATATTTATGAATGAAAACTTAAGAGTATATACATCAAAAGATGTTAAAGGAGTAGAACTTGGTGGAGCATTAAAAAATATAATTGCATTTTGTGCAGGAGTTGCAGCAGGAATAGGACTTGGAGACAATACATTTGCAGCATTAATAACAAGAGGACTATGTGAAATTTCAAGATTAGGAGTAGCATTAGGAGGAAAATACGAAACATTTTATGGGCTAACAGGGCTTGGAGACTTAATAGTTACATGTTTAAGTGAACATAGCAGAAACAGAACAGCAGGAAAACTTATGGGACAAGGAAAAACATTAGAAGAAGCAAGAAATCAAATAGGAATGGTAATAGAAGGTGTAGACAATATAGAAGTTGCCTATGAGCTTGCAAAAAAATATAACGTAGATATGCCAATAGTAAATGCAGTATATGATATGTTATATAATAATTTATCACCAAAAGAAGGTGTAACAATGTTAATGACACGTGACAAAAAATCAGAATAATCACAATTGGGGACAGTCCCTAATTGTGACATTTGGACAGTTTGGGACAGAGTTAAGGAGAAACGAAAATTATGAAGTTAGTTATTCAAAGAGTGAAACATGCTAAAGTAGAAGTTGAAAACGAGATAGTAGGAAAAATAGAACAAGGTTTTCTTGTTCTTCTTGGTGTTGGTCCAGAAGATACAGAAGAAACAGCAGACTATTTAGTTCAAAAACTTATAAAATTACGTGTTTTTGAAGATGAAAATGGTAAAATGAATCTTAGTTTAAAAGACATAAATGGGGAATTATTAATAGTTTCTCAATTTACACTATATGCAGATTGTACAGGCGGTAACAGACCAAGCTTTACATTAGCTGCTAAACCAGATAAAGCAAATGAGTTATACGAATATTTTATAAACCAATGTAAAAAAGAAAATGTAAAAGTAGAACACGGAATTTTTGGTGCAGACATGAAGGTAGAACTTTTAAATGATGGCCCAGTAACAATAATTTTAGAAAAGTAAAAATTAATTAAGCTGTTTTTTGGAGACGGAGCAAAAACCAGCTTAATTTTTTTGAAGTAAACTCTATTTTTAGTGGACACGAATAAAAATAGCTCAAACTTTAATATGGGAATCTTTCATATAAATATCGAATTATTTCATCTGCGTTATTGTCTGTAACATTAATTAAAACATTTTTATCTAAACTTACCCACATATTTATTTTATAGTTATTATTATTTTCTATAAAAGTACCTATAATATCAGCCATCTCTACGGGATTGCTGTATTTTTTTTCCCATTCTAAATCTTGAAAACAAATATCTTTATCTGTTGAGTTTAATTTAAAAAACTTATTTAGAAAACGTAAGATTTCGCCTTCTTCATTACTAAATAATTTTACCATTGTTTCCATTTATAAAAAATTCTCCTTTGTTTATATTATTTTTATTTTTTTTCAAAGTATACTAGGAATAATTTTGAAAAAAAATACCATAATAAAATTAAATTGTAAAGGAGAAAATATAAAATGAAAAAAGAAAAAATTATAAAATATGTAGCTGTA
>ULTB01001258.1_pt1 | contig 31274 bp, 21 predicted proteins | sample 1957251 | NCBI WGS metagenome assembly ULTB01 (sample SAMEA4835724, study PRJEB28245) | human gut metagenome | biome: gut microbiome; material: fecal sample | place: Denmark | collected 2008
AGGTTAAGAGCAAGCTCTTCCCCTGCTGCTCACCTCGGCAACCCTGACAAGTTCGATTGCTCTCGGTTCGGGCGCCGGGTTGAGAGTGAAAAACTTCAGGTCCGACCGCTTCTTCCAAGGAAGACAGCGGTCGGACCTGACTGAAAAAACGGGAAGAAAATGAGGATTTTTTCACTGCCTCTTATCTTTGACGAGATACTAACCGCGCTTTCCGCCGGAGTCCCCAAGCAGCTCTGGCCGGAGAAGTTTTGTCCGCTCAAGAGCCTGCTCGTCCTGCCATTCACGGATCAGTTTCGGATTGCCGCTCAGAAGGACCTCCGGTACCTTCCAGCCTTTGTAGTCGGCCGGTCTCGTGTAAACAGGAGGGGAGAGGAGGCCGTCCTGGAAACTGTCACTCAGGGCTGAGGTCTCGTCGGACAACGCTCCCGGGATCAGCCTCACGATGGAGTCCGCCAGCAGGGCCGCCGGAATCTCGCCGCCGCTGACCACATAGTCGCCCACGGAGATCTCGCGGGTCACCAGATGCTCCCTGATCCGGTGGTCTATTCCTTTATAATGGCCGCAGAGGAGGATAAGATTCTCCTTCAGGGAAAGCTCATTGGATATTCTTTGAGTCAGACGCTCCCCGTCCGGGGACATGTAGATGACATCGTCATATTCCCGCTCCGCCTTCAGCTCGTCGATCATTTTCTCCACCGGCTCGATCATCATCACCATCCCCGCGTCGCCGCCGTAGCAGTAGTCATCCACCGTGGCACGCGGGCCGAGGCCATATTTCCGGATGTTGTGGACGTGTATTTCGACCAGACCTTTCTTGATCGCCCGGCCCACGATCGAGTGGCTCAGCGGGCTGTCCAGAAGCTCCGGAACGACTGTAAGAATGTCAATTCGCATAGAATATTGTTTTTCCTTTTTGCAAAAATAGGCTTTTTAATTGTTTTTTTAGGTATATTTGCGGATATGTTGAAACTCTTATAATTAAACTGCTTTATGAGTGAAGGTAATATTCCTGAGGTTAACCAGACCCCAGATGTAGAGGAAGCTCCAAAGGCTCTCAATGAGAATGTAGAAAATCCTGAGGTGCAGGAAGTGGCTGTCGAGGCCGCGGACAATGCCCCGGAAGTCCCACAGGAGGTGGTTGACGCGATTGATGGAGGCGAGGAAGCCGTCGGGGACGAGGAAGGCGGAGTGATTCCGGTCGATCTCGGAAGTCTCACGCTCGCCGAGTTGTCGGACATGTTCGACAAACTTTCCCAGGCCGAAGACAGGATGAAGAGGTACAAGGAGGCTGAGGCCATCAAGTCCGCTTTCTACAAGAAACTCTCGAAGGAGAAGGCCGAGGCCGGCTTTGGAGCGAAGGTTGACGAGCCTTCGTCAAGGGAGGATGTCATAGATGAGGTGACCCCTGCGGCCCAGACCGAGGAAGTGAAGGATAATCCGTTCGAGGCCATGGAGACCGCGTTCAAGGGCGTTTATGCCAACTATAAGAAAGAGCGCGCTGAATATAACCGCCAGCAGGATGCCCAGAGGGAGGAGAACTTCGTCCGGAAGCAGGCTGTCATCGAGGACCTTAAGAACCTCGTGGAGAAGCAGGAGGATGTGAACTCCACATTCCCGGCTTTCCGTGAGCTCCAGAACCGCTGGAGGGAGATCGGTCCGGTTCCGGCCACGAAGTTCCGTGACCTGAACGACACATACCAGTTCTATGTGGAGAAGTTCTACGACATGGTGAAGATCAACCGTGACCTTCGCGACCTTGATTTCAAGAAGAATCTTGAGGCCAAGGAAGGCTTCTGCGAGGCCGCGGAGAAACTCTCAGAGAATGAGAATGTCGTCGAGGCTTTCCGCGAGCTTCAGAAGCTTCACGAGCAGTGGAAGGAATTCGGTCCAGTGGCCAAGGAGTACCGTGATTCCATCTGGGATCGCTTCAAGGCCGCCACAGCCGTGATCAACAAGAAATATCAGGCCTACTTCGAGGGACAGAAGGAGAAGCAGCAGGAGAATCTTGCTGAAAAGGTCAAGCTCTGCGAGCAGGTGGAGGCCATCGCCGGGAAGGAAGTCAAGTCCTCAAACGAGTGGAACGCCCTTTCGACCGAGATCGAGGAGATCCAGAAGACCTGGAGAACCATCGGTTTCGCCACCAGAAAGGAGAACCAGAAGATCTACGACCGCTTCCGTGCCGCCTGCGACAAGTTCTTCACCCGCAAGAGGGAATATTACACCCAGTTCAAGGACTCCATGAACGAGAACATGGAGAAGAAACTCTCCCTGATCGAGCAGGCCGAGGCCTTGAAGGACAGCAAGGAGTGGAAGAAGACCACCGAGGCCCTGATCGCCCTGCAGAAGCAGTGGAAGGAGATCGGCGCCGTGCCTCGCAAGAAGTCCGAGCAGCTTTGGAAGCGTTTCCGCGCCGCCTGCGACGAGTTCTTCAACGAGCGCGACAAGAACGCCAAACCGGAGAACGACTTCCACGGCAACCTCAAGGCCAAGAAGGCACTCATCGAGGAGATCAATGAATATGTCCTCTCAGGCGACGCCACTGCTGATCGTGAGGCGGCCCGCGCCTTTGTCGAGAAGTGGCAGGGAATAGGCTTCGTTCCGTTCAAGGAGAAGGATGCCGTCCAGGCAGCCTACACAGAGGCCATGCAGACCAAGTTCCCGGATTTTTCTTTGAGGGCTCCGAGACAGGGTTCCGGCAATGGGGGCAGGAACGGAGGGTTCTCCAGAAAGCCGCTCAGCGAGAAGGATCGTCTTGTGCAGCAGTACAACAAGCTCCAGCAGGACATTGACACCTACGAGAACAACATCGGTTTCTTCTCGTCATCGAAGAACTCCGCTCCTCTGATCCAGAAGATGCAGGAGAGGATCGACGCCGCGAAGCAGGAGTTGAAGGATCTTGAGGCTAAGATCCGCAAGGCAGAGGTGAGCGAAGAAGAGAAGTAATCAGGGGATGGACAAGAACACAATCACAGGTATTGTCCTGATAGGCTTGCTCCTGTTCGGCTTTACCTTCTATCAGAACAAGCAGTATCAGAAACAGGCGGCCTATCAGGCACAGTTGGACTCGATAGCGCTTGTCAAGCAGATTCAAGCAGATTCGATAGCCGCCGTTGAGGCGGCGCAGAGACTGTCCTCAGACACGGCTTCGGTAGTGCAGGTGGCTGCTCCGGTGAGCATCTACAAGGATTCTCTTCTTGAGGCCGCACATTCAGGCGAGGCACAGATCGTCACTTTGTCCAACGACAAGTTCGAGGTGGCTTTCACCACGAAGGGAGCGCAGCCATATTCGGCAAGACTGAAGGAATATAACGCTTACGGCGGCGGCGAGCTTTACCTCTTCAAGCCGGAGATGAGCCGCTATGATATTCAGATCTATGCCGGCGAGACGATCAACACGGCTGATTTCAACTTTGTGGTCGCCGAGAAGACTGACACATCTCTTGCGATGCGCCTTCCGTTCGCCGGAGGTGGCTACATCGAGCAGAGGTACACGATCGCCGAGGGGGCATATTCAGTGAAGAACTACCTCTCGTTCGTCGGGATGGAGAATGTCATTCCAAAGAATGTTTTCTCTTTCGATGTGGACTATTTCGTGACCATGCCGAGGATGGAGAAGGGATACAAGGGTGAGGTTCAGTACTCTAAGCTCGACTACTATTTCAACGGAGAGAAGAAGCCGGAGGACATCGCCAAAGGACGCAACGCGCAGAAGCGTGTCGATGCCAGGGTGTCTTGGTTCGCTTTCCAGCAACAGTTCTTCTCGGCCATAATGAGGGCTCCGCAGGAGTTCGCGTCGGCTGATTTCGCTCTGAACTATTTCCCGGAGGATGACGAGAGCCATAACCTGATGACGGGTGAGGCCCGTATGAGGATGGATTTCCAGCCTGGGCAGCATGAGACAGTGGTTCCGTTCGAGTTCTACTTCGGCCCTAACCATTTCAGAACCTTGAAGTCATACGACCAGAAGTACGAGAAGATCATTCCTCTGGGAGGTTGGCTCGTGGGTTGGTTCACCCGATTCGTGATCATCCCTCTGTTCGACTTCCTGCACAGGTTCATCTCCAACTTCGGAATCATAATCCTGCTTATGACCATATTCATAAAGATAGTGGTCCTTCCTTTCGCCTACAAGTCGTACTCTTCTTCGGCCAAGATGCAGGCTATAAAACCGGAGATTGACAAACTGAACGAAAAGTATCCTAAGCAGGAGGACGCTCTCAAGAAGCAGCAGGCCCAGATGGATCTCTACAAGAGGGCAGGAATCAGCCCGATGGGTGGCTGTCTGCCGATGCTGCTCCAGTTCCCGATCCTTTGGGCGATGTTCCGCTTTTTCCCGGCATCTATCGAATTGCGCCAGCAGTCTTTCCTATGGGCCGATGACCTGAGTTCGTACGATTCGATCATCGATTTCGGCACGAGGATTCCGCTGATCGGAGACCATCTCTCATTGTTCGCTTTGCTGATGGCGGTGTCAATGTTCTTCTATTCGAAGATCACGACCGCGTCCCAGCCAGGCGCCAACGACCCGCAGATGGCTTCGATGCGCTTTATGAGCGTGTGGATGATGCCGATTATGATGTTCTTCATCTGTAACAGCCTCTCCGCCGGTTTGAGTTACTACTACCTTCTTTCCAACCTCATCACAATGCTTGAGACCTGGGTGATCAGAAAGTGGTTCGTGAATCCGGACGAGATTCTTGCCAAACTGAAGGCCACCGAGGGCAAGAAGATGCCTAAGAGCAAGTGGCAGCAGCGTCTTGAGGAGGCTCAGAGGATGCAGGCACAGATGCAGAGGGAGCAGCAGAAAGGCCGCCGCTAATCTGCTCTCAATGAATATTTGGTAATCATGAGCCCACTTGAAAAAGTACCATTCGCCACTTTTTACCCCTGTTGGAAGTACCTGTGTGGCACATATTTTTCAAAAAAAGACTTTTTCAAGTGGACTCAATCATTAAAAAATAACTTGAACAATTTGTATATCTTTATGGTCTATATTTCTTTTCTCATCAGTCATGTGCCACCGGCACACTCCCTCTTCCAAAAGAAATCTATCCTCATAAATCTGACACAAAATTTAGTTCAACTTATTGTTTAACGCTTACTTGAATTGATTCGATTGTGCAAGTCGGAAGGGAATAATCCTTGTTTTAAGGACCGCATTTTCAAGTAATAAGACTTTCTAGATTCCGGTAAATCCATTATCAAATGATTGAAGAGAATCTTAATAATATCAAAAAGGAACTGCCATCGGGGGTTAAACTGGTGGCAGTTTCCAAATTCCATCCGTTCTCGGACATTCTGACCGCCTATCAGGCCGGCCAGCGCTGTTTCGGAGAGAACCGTCCTCAGGAGTTTGCCGCCAAGGCCCTTCAGCTCCCGCAGGATATCGAGTGGCATTTCATCGGCCATCTTCAGACCAACAAACTGAAGTTGGTTCTTCCGTATGCCTCTTTGGTCGAGTCTGTGGATTCGCATCACGTGCTTGATCTGATTGATAATTGGGCCTCAGTCAATTCCCGAACCGTCAATGTCCTGCTGGAACTTCACCTCGGCGCCGAACTCACCAAAGGCGGCTTCACCGAGCAGGAAATCGAGTCCATCCTTGATGAATATGCTGGCGGCCGTTCCTATCAGCACGTCCGCATCCACGGCCTGATGGGCATGGCCACCCACACCGATGACGACACTGTCGTAGAGTCAGATTTCGCCCGCATCCAGTCATTCAAACAGGAACTGAATGTCCGCTACCCTCAGTTGACAGACTTCACCGAACTTTCCATCGGAATGTCCCACGACTGGCCCCTCGCCATCCGCCACGGAGCTACCATCGTCCGCATCGGCACCTCCATCTTCGGCCCTCGACAGTATTGATCCCTCAGCCCTTTCCTCCTCAGCCCTTTCCTCCTCAGTCCTTTCCTCCTTCTCCCTTTCCACCTTTTCTTCCTTCGCCTTTTCCTCCGCACGCCGGTCTCATCTGCCGCGTGTTGGCTTCGGTGTGGCTTCATCTTGTGTATAAATCCTTCTTTCCATACATTTCGTACACCAGTACCCATTGTGGTGTACCAACCGTGCCCCTCACCCCGTTCCGTACCGCAGAAGCCCCTCCCGTGTACCAACTATGCCCCTCACCCCGTTCCGTACCTCAGAAGCCCCTCCCGTGTACCAACCGTGTCCTCCATCCCGTTCCGTACCTCGGAATCCCCTCCCGTGTACCAACCGTGCCCCTCACCTCGTTTTGTGCCGCGAATCAACCTTTTTTGAACCGAACTCTGCTCACAATATTTAGGCGGATGACAGTCATCTGTTTTTGTCTGCACTTAATGGAAATAATGAGTCCACTTCGTACTGTGTCAAACCAAGCGTGCGGCGGATCTGCCCGTTGGATGAACGGTAGTCGTAGTGGAGTTTTCGGGCCAGATCCAACTTCTGAGCCTTGCTTAAATCTTTCAAGGCATTTAGCCCGTAGCCGGACTTTACAATCTTGGTTACCTGTGTAAATAGTTCAGTGTCTGTAAGAAACTCTCCATCGTCAATCTCGGCGGCCAATTCGCTGTAGGCCTCTACGTTCTTGCTGACCATAGAAAAATAATGATGCGCGTCCCTGAATATCGCCATTCCGAATATGATCGCACAATAGGATTTAGGGGCAATATATCCATCAATCATTCTCCAGTCTCCTGGAAGTTCAGGTGCACGACCTCTGAACATCTTTCGTCTTGCTCCGGTGAAGAGGTCCGAATATGTCTTTTCCAGTGGAAATTGTGTGAAATAATAACATCCTGTTCCCCACGGATAACTGAACGGAGTGTAATTGGGATCCGCCACGTAGCCGTTTCTGTTTGTGTAGATGATGTTGTTTCTAAGAGAGTGAAGATCTTTGATAGGCTTTATCGTCAACTTGGCGTACTTGATTCCAGGTACCGATCTGAAAATCCGTTTCCGGACAAACTCAAAGAATGCTTGGATGGCTGACTCGCTACCGGAAATCACGAAATGAAAATGATTGTTCATCACTTCAAAAGCGATGATCCATAATTCCGGGAACTTGTCCGCAGCCTGAGCTATTACATTCATCGCAAATCTTAAGTCATCAGAGCCTGTAAAGAGAATCGGGGTCTCTTTCCCTGATGTGTAAGCGTGCCAATAAGGCCCGGCACTAAAGAATGTTGCCTCGCAACTTCTTTCATTTTCATTGTAATTCTTCATAGTTGTCGAATATCTCAGTTAATATTGTAATCGTTAATCTTATAAAATTAAGCCCTTCTACCGGTATTCTCTTTTCGTTTATTCTGTACACTATAGCCCATTTTCCTGTACCAAGGGTGTTTTGTGGAGCATTCCGTACATCAGAGGCCCCTCTCCTGTACCAAACATGCTCCAGAGTGTAGTTCGTACACCAGAGGCCCCTCTCCTGTACCAAACATGCTCCAGAGTGTAGTTCGTACACCAGAGGCCCCTCTCCTGTACCAAACATGCTCCAGAGTGCGGTTCGTACCCCAGAGACCCTTCTCCTGTACCGAACACGTTTCGGAGTGCGGTTCGTACCCCAGAGGCCCATCTCCTGTACCAAACACGTTCCGGAGAGTAGTTCGTACCCCAGAGGCCCCTCTCCTGTACCAAACATGCTCCAGAGAGTAGCTCGTACCCCAGAGGCCCTCTCCTGTACCAAACACGTTCCGGAGAGTAGCTCGTACCCCAGAGGCCCCTCTCCTGTACCAAACACATTTGGAAGTGTAGTTCGTACATCAGAAGCCCCTCTCCTGTACCAAATTGTGATGGAAGTGGTTTTCATACCTCATAAAGCTTGATGTTGCGCCTGGTGAGTCACGATAAATGCGCTATGTGGTTATTGGTTTACGGCAAATACAGCTGTCATAATGTCAATACGGGGTAACGAGAAACAAAAAAGCGAGTCAGGTGCGATATAACCTAACTCGCTTTGCGGATTCTGTGCTCCGCGGCATTCAGTATTGTCTTTATGAATATTCAGTAACGTGTAATGGCTGATTGCCATAGAATACGGTAATACTCAATTGGCATCAGACATCGCGTCTGTTATATTCATAAAGAATATTCATTCCCTACAGTGTGCCGTTCTCGGCCTTCTCGATCATCGTCTTGTTGGCGGTGATGTAGATCTCGACACGGCGGTTCCGGGCGCGGCCTTCCTTGGTGGAGTTGTCGGCCACGGGCATGGAGTAGGACTTGCCTTCGGTGGTCATACGTGAAGAGGCGATGCCACAGTTCTTCAGGTAGTTGGCGACCGACTGCGCTCTCTCGTTGGAAAGACGTTCGTTGACAGCGTCTGAACCTGTGTTGTCAGTGTGGCCGTAGATGGTGATGTCAGTGTCCTGCATGTCACTCATTTTGGAGGCGAACTGTGAGAGCTCGTTCTTCGAACTCTGTGACAGGGTCGATCCGTTGGTTGGGAAGAGAATACCGCTGTTGAAGGTGACCTTGATGGCCTGGAGACCGTTCTGATCCTGTACGGTCTCTACCTGGGCGTTCTCAAGAGCCTCAAGCTCGGCTGCCTTCTTGTCCATCTTCTTGCCGATGACAGCGCCTGTTCCGGCACCTACGGCTGTTCCGATGGCTGCTCCGATGGCCGCGCCCTTGCCGTCACCGATGGCCGCGCCGATTCCGGCTCCGATGATGGCTCCTGCTCCGGAGCCGAGGAGCGTTCCCTGTCCAGTCTTTGACATTGTGCCGCATCCGGAGAAGACCATTGCGGCGCACATGAATGATAAAACGACTTTTTTCATGATGTGGTACCTTTTCGCGCGGTCATGAGCAATAAGCCTGAATCAGCGCATTTTGTTTAATAATAATGCTATTTATCTAGCCCTGGAGGCTCACCTTCAAGGGTTGTGATGTTCTTGTAAAATGGCTGATAAAAAAGGCCAGGCCAAAGGCTCGGCCTTCTTATCAGCAAAGATAAGGATTATTTTGCGATAACACGTGCCATCTCGAGCACCTTGTTAGAATAACCCCACTCGTTGTCGTACCAAGCGCAAACCTTGACGAAGGTAGGATCGAGCTGGATACCAGCCTTCACGTCGAAGATGGAAGTGCGTGAGTCGTTGCGGAAATCGGTGGATACCAATGGCTCGTCAGTGTAACCGAGAACGCCCTTGAGCTCGCCCTCGGAAGCCTCCTTCATGGCGGCGCAGATCTCATCGTAGGTGGCTGGAGTGTTGAGCTCGCAGGTAAGGTCTACGAAGGAAACATCGGATGTAGGAACACGGAGAGACATACCGGTAAGTTTGCCGTTGAGCTCAGGAAGAACCTTACCTACAGCCTTGGCGGCGCCTGTTGATGAAGGGATGATGTTCTCGAGGATTCCACGACCACCTCTCCAGTCCTTCTTTGAAGGTCCGTCAACGGTCTTCTGGGTAGCGGTGGCAGCGTGAACGGTTGTCATAAGGCCTCTCTTCACACCGAACTTGTCGTTGAGCACCTTGGTAAGAGGAGCAAGGCAGTTGGTGGTGCAGGAAGCGTTGGAGATGATGTCCTGTCCAGCGTAGGTCTTGTGGTTCACACCATAGACGAACATAGGGGTGCTGTCCTTTGAAGGAGCTGACATGATGACTTTCTTAGCACCGGCCTGGATGTGCTTGCGGGCTGTCTCGTCTGTAAGGAAGAAACCGGTTGACTCGACAACCACGTCAGCCTCAACCTCGTTCCACTTAAGGTTTGCAGGATCCATCTCGGCGGTGACACGGATCTTCTTGCCGTTGACAACAAGGTGTCCATCCTCAACCTTTACGTCGCCCTTGAATGCTCCGTGAACTGAATCGTACTTGAGCATGTAAGCAAGATACTCTGGATCGAGAAGGTCATTGATACCTACAACCTCGATGTCTTTTGAGAAATTCTCAACTGCTGCACGGAAAACCATACGGCCGATACGGCCAAATCCGTTAATACCAAGTTTTACCATTTTAATAGATATTAAATAAGTTGTTAATACACTTTCAACAAATCAACTTAACCGCAGCCTTTCACTGCAAAAGCAATGCAAAATTATTAAAAAATTGCGGAATTTAATATATTTGTGGGCTAAAATATTAATAGCATGTCGAATGAACTGAATATACTGCTGACAAATGACGATGGCTATCAGGCAGGTGGCATCCATGCGCTGTCTGACATGATGCGTCAATTTGGCAGAATAACGGCTGTCGCACCGAAATTTCACCAGTCCGGAATGTCAATGGCAGTCTCGATGGGTGGCAGAGCGATCGCTTACAAGGAACTTCCCGCCAATGATGGGGTGCGGTGGTCCTACCTCGACGCTACTCCGGCAAGCTGCGTAAAATATGGACTGGACGAGATATTCTGGCCGGAAAAGCCGGATGTCGTGGTCTGCGGCGTCAATCACGGCTCCAACGCTGCCACGGCGGCGAACTATTCCGGGACCCTTGGCGCGGCGGAGGAGGCGGCCTTGAACGGAATATTAGGCATCGGCGTCTCGCTCGACACGATGAGCATGGACGCGGACTTTTCCGTTGTCAATGAATATTTTCCCGACATATTCAGAAAACTTTGGAAGCACCACAATCCGAAGTCAGGAATATATTATAATGTCAATTTCCCTAATATTCCGGCATCGGCTGTCAAGGGCATCCGTGTGGGGCATCAGGGGCTGGGACATTGGGAGAAGGAGTTCAAGCCATGGGACGCGGAGCTTTTCGCCAAAAGAGGCGTTCGTCCGGAGGATCTGGGGCACATATCCTTCCCGAAGGCCGAGGACGGGGAGACCCTTTACATGATGGTCGGTGAATTCAAGGACGATTCCCCGGCGGAAGACATTCTGGCTGATCACCACATCCTGGCCGATGGCTACATCTCCATTGTCGCCCACAACGTCGACAATACCGACAGGGAGGAGATCGCCCGCCTGGACGGACTTGGGTTCAACAAGGATTTTTAAGGATTGCATAGGCGCCGGGAGCGTCTGATGAATATGTCTGCGGACGGAGCGGTCCGCGTTACGGGATAGATTATGCGTTATTACATCATAGCAGGCGAGGCGTCAGGGGATCTGCACGGATCCAATCTCATGAGGGGGCTCTATGCCGAGGATCCTCAGGCGGACATCCGTTTCTGGGGTGGAGGGCTGATGGACGAGGTGTACCACGGGCATCAGGACGGAACGGGTCTTGTCAAGGACTATAAGGACGGCGCCGTCATCGGGTTCACCCAGATACTGGTTCATGCGAGGGCCTTCGCTAAAAGATTCACGGACTGCACGTCCGACATCCTTGCCTGGAAGCCCGACGTGGTGATCCTGATCGACTATCCGGGCTTCAATTTCAGGGTTGCCGAGTTTGCCCACAAGGCCGGATTCAAGGTCTTCTACTACATCGCCCCGAAGGTCTGGGCCTCAAGGGAGAGCCGTGTGAAGAAACTCAAGGCCTTTGTGGACAAGCTTTTCATCGTGTTCCCGTTCGAGATTCCGTACTTCACGAAGAAAGGCGTTGACTTCATATACAAAGGTAATCCTCTGATCGACGCCATTGACAACTCGGAGGCCTTTAAGGAGACACGTGAGGAGTTTCTGGCGAAGACCGGACTCCCGGACAAACCGATGATCGCCCTTCTGGCCGGCTCCAGAAACGGGGAGATCAGCTCGATGATGCCTACCTTCATGGCATTCGCCGACAAACTGCACGCGATCCCTGAATATTCAGAATACCGCTTTGTGGTGGCCGCCGCTCCCGCGCGCTCGGAGGCTGACTACACCAAGTATATCGGTGGGCGTGAACATGTCAGCGTGGTCTTCGGCCAGAGTTATGCCGTGATGCGTCACGCCAAGGCAGCCGTGGTCAACTCCGGGACGGCATCGCTGGAATGTGCTCTGATCGGCACACCGCAGGTTGTGGCCTATAGGGGGGCCGAGATTAATTTCCTGATCGCCAAGATGATAATCAAGATTCAGTACATAAGCCTCGGCAATCTGATCCTTGACCGGATTTGTTTCCGTGAGCTACTGCAGTACTATTTCACGCCGGACAACGTGCTGAATGAGGTTCGCAGGATGATCGAGGACGAGGAGTACCGCTCCGCGATGCTGTCCGGCTATCAGGAGATCCGTGACGCGCTCGGGGGGGAGGGGGCTTCCGCTGCCGTGGCCAGAGCGATGATTGGGGAGTTAAGAAAATAGTAGATAGGTCATTTGGGCAGGAGGTCTCTTCGGCAGGCTCAGTGGCCGGAAGTCCTGTGACCGCAAGTGATACTGGTCGCTGAGCTTGTCGAAGTGACCAAAGGACAGAACAATAACATTTTAGAATATGAGAAAAATAGCGTTGACCGCATTGGTGATTGTGGCCGGGACCGTGGCCGCATATTCACAGACGGAACAGAATCTTCCGACTGAGATTTACGTTGAAGACGCGAAGAACCACGTTCAGGGAATCGCCTATGACAAGGCTGTAGGCAGCATGTACTTCTCTTTCACGACCAGTTTCATCAAGACTGACATGGAAGGGAAGGTACTCGGCTCCATCGACAGGATTCAGGGACATCTTGGGGCGATGACGTTCAATCCCTCGGACAGGAAGGTTTATGCCTCTTTGGAATGCAAGGATGATGTCATCGGAGCTGGTCTTTCCTCTTTTGCCAAGGGACGCTCGATGTTCTACATCGCCATCATCGATGTGGACAAGGTGACTGAGGTCGGCATGGATTCCGAGGACAATGACGCTTTCCGCATCGTCTGCGTCAAGGACGCCACGAGGGACTACCACATGACCGGCTTTGCCGACAAGGAATATGAGCATTTTTACGGCTGCTCCGGAATCGACGGCGTGACGATCGCTCCGGAACTCGGCAAGAAAGGCGGAAAGAACTATCTCTATGTGGCTTACGGCATCTACGGCGACCTTGGCCGCAACGACAACAACCATCAGGTGCTGCTGCGCTATGACATCGGGAAGCTTAATGAATATGCAGGGAAGGTGAAGTTCGGGGATTTCTATGGGGAAGGTCCGGACAAGCCTTTGGACAAGTATTTCGCCTACACCGGCAACACGAACTGGGGTGTGCAGAACCTGGCTTACGACACGGAGACGGGGAAGATGTTCATGGCTGTGTACAAGGGGCGCAAGAGCATATTCAAGAATTATGACATGTTCGTGTTTGACGTGGCTGAAAAGCCTGTCAAAAAGTCGTTGGCCGGTGTCCTCTACGACAGGACGAAGCATAAGGTGATCGGTTCGCGGGAGAATCCTGTTTCCGGCTTTTACTTCAAGTACGGTTCCACCGGTATTTGTCCAGTGGGCGGCGGGCTGTACTATTTCGCGGAACCGGGAAAGAGTTCCGTCACCGGCAACCAGTACTCCAGAACCCGACTTTACCGCTGGACCGGTGATCCGGACAACCCGTTTGAGAGATTGTAGTGCAGCCTAAGCCACAAAACATCTAAGTGCTGATCCGGTAAATTTGTTGGTAAATTTCATCGCAGGGTAGTAAATTTCGTGTGTCTGACGAAATCTACTACCCTGCTTTTATTGTCCATTGGAAGGTGTTGTCTAAATTTACGATTGAATTTTAACACAACACCTTATGACAAATTTTTTAGAAAGGGTCGGCGTCGGGATTGTTCTGCCCCTGTGTCTGTTGATGTCCTTCGGATGTGCGGACTACTCCCCGGACATCGACAACATCCACAAGAGGCTTGACGCCATGGAGGACAACCAAATCGCCACCATCGAGAGTCAGGTCGTCTCGGTCAACTCCTCGATTTCCAATTTTGAGAAGGCCGATGCGGATCTGAAGGAAATGATCGCGAACCTTCAGAAGACAGCGGGGAAGTTTGAGAAAACAATCTCGGAGAACGGGGAAAGCATCTCAGCATTGAAGACCGGCCTTGAGAAAGCGGTCGAGGATCTTAAAAACAGCGACAGGGCGGACAAGGAATATGTCCTTGACTCCCTCGGCAAGGCCAAGGCCGTGCTGCTTGCGTTGCTGGAGTCGGAGAAGACCGAGTTGAATGGCAAACTGACTTCAATCAACAACACCATCTCGTATCTTCAGAAAAAGGATGCCGAACTTGAGAAGAAAATTTCGGATTTGAGAATCTACATCGACAAGGAACTGAAGGAGACCAAGGACTGGGCTAATGCGACATTCATGACTTTGGACCAGTATAACGCCATTGTGGACCAGCTCGGCGGGATCGAAGGCGAGATAGCTGGCCTCAAAACCTCGATGACTAACCTTGAGACCCGTCTGACGGAGAAATATTCAAAGGATCTGAAGACAGCGTCGGATGGAGTGAAGTCAAGGCTTGGCGAGGAGGTCGATGGTCTGAATGACAGGATCGACAAGGTGGTCTCTGACATCACCAAGGCCTACACCGACGCCATCGCCACTTTCCGTGAGGAAATGGAAAAATGGTGGAACGAAAGCCTGAAGAAAGCCATCGATGACAGCGAGGCCTCTATGAAATCGTGGGTGAACAGAACTTTGGACGGCTACTGGACGATCGCCCGGACCAAGGATTCCCTCAAGGCGCTTAATGATGACATTGAGAATCAGCTTGAGGCGCAGAAAAAACTGTTGAATGATTTGATCAGTGAAAACGCGGGGGATATTACTGCTCTTGAGGACAGGTTGAAGAAAGTCAATGATGACCTTAAGGCGTTGGCGGATCGTTTCCCGGTCTTCACGTCTGACTTGAACAAGGCGAAGGAGGATCTTACCACTGCCTACAAGAAAGCAATCGAGGATGCCATCACTGATTTCAAGGGTGTTTTTGAGGCTACGATCAAAGCTCGTGTTGATGCCGCGTATGACAGTTTCACGAGAGCATTTTCGACAAAAGAGGCTGAAATGAGGAGGGTGATGGCTTCTATCAGTAGCGATCTCGCTTCCCTTGATTTCGCTGGCCTTATTTCCTCCTTTGACTCCGTGATGCAGTCTCTGGCGTTTGTCCCGACGAGCGATGACGGGAGTGTGATTCTCTCCTACAACGTCGAGTCTTTGGAAAAGACCATCGATGTCTCTCTGGAGATCCGCCCTGAGCGGCTGCTGTCCTCAATAGGAGCCGCTGATGTGTCGGCGTATGCGTTGCTCACAAAGACAAGGGCTTCGGTCGGGGATGAGGTCGCTCTGAAAGTTCAGAGAATCACCAAGGCAAAGAACGGAGTCCTGAATGTCAGGGTTGAGCCCGGGGTACTGTTGGATGACTTTATTGCAGGACGAGTCTCCGCCGGTTTCAGGGTCGTTGTCCGTGACGTTTCCACACGGTTCACTCCTTTGAAAGTCGCGAAAATAAGACCGCCTTTGATCCAATATACTACCGCGTCCGGAAGTATGGTTGACATTTCTTCATCTTTATATGCCAAAGACGCGAATAATAAAACTTTGAACATCGTGCACACCAAGTATGGTGAAATCGGCTTTGACGGTGATGCAGACAAAGTGAATCTTAATTGGTATAAATCTGCTGACTTAAAGACAATCAAGCTCCTCAAGAAAGCAAAGCCTGATTACGAGATATATTTTCGAGACTGCAATCTTCTTGAAGAGGTGGATCTTGAGTTATTGGACGTGTCGGCAGTCACTAATTTTCAACAGTCATTTTATAATTGTAGTAAGCTGACTACAAAATCGTTGAAAATCTCCTCTTGGAGGCCTCAGAACCTTGATTATACCAACTTTACATTCTATGGATGCTCAGGGTTGACTTCCTTGGATTTGTCCAAATGGAAAATGGATAAGGTGACTAGCGTGCCTGGAATGTTCAATGGATGTTCGTCGCTTGAGACGTTGGATTTGTCAGGTTGGAATTTGGATAAAGCAAACTGGCACGATGTCAGTGATAATTATGGAAAGACGGTGAGGTGTATGTTCTATGGTTGTAAGAAATTGAAGACCATCAGAATGGTAGGCTGCAGCAACGCCACTATGAATCTGGTCAAGCGTGATCTTGGTGTGGCCGGCATAAACCCTACAATCGTGACCCGATAACCCTAAAATGGAAGAATCAATGAATATAATAAGAATATTACCGGCTCTTCTGAGCCTGATTCTGCTGGTGTCCTCCGGATGCGCTGACTACGATGCTGAGTTCAAGCGTGTGGATGACCGCATCGATGAAATCGAGAACAACCGCATCCCGTCCATCGACAAGCAGCTTGAAAAGATAAACGCTTCACTCCCGGAGTTGGAGCGGACAGATTTGGAAATCAAGAAGATGATCGAGTCCTTGGACAAGACCGCCGATGATCTTCGCAAAGACATCGGTGAGAACGAGAACCGCGTTTCAGAGGTTCGCTCTGAACTCGAAAAGGCTGTCAAGGAACTCCAGGACAGTGACAAGACCAACAAGGAGGAACTGATCGCTGCCATAAATGAAGCCAAGGCTACCGTCTTGGCCAATCTTGAGGCGATGAGGACGGAAATGCAGGGCAAACTGTCCGACATAGATGAAATGATCTCTGATCTGAAAGATAAGGATCAAGAATTGGAGAAACAGATTTCTGTTCTCAAGACCTATGTTGATGATGAATTGAAAGGCATCAGGGACTGGGCCACAGCCACATTCGCGACGTTGGAGCAGTATAATGGTATTGTGGAACGGATTGGAGGGATCAACACGGAGATGTCTGAACTGAAGAAGTCTTTGTCTGACCTTGAGACCCGCCTGACAAACAAGTTCGACGAGGATTTGAAAAAGGCGGTCAGTGACCTTGAGTCAAAAATCGGAGAGGAAGTCTCCGGTCTTAATGACAGGATAGACAAAGAGGTATCAAATCTTACACAGGCTTACACATCGGCTATAGCCAAGACTCGCGCAGAGATTGAAAGCGCATGGACGGAAAAGGTTAAGACCTCTCTTGAGGAATTGGAAAAGTCCCTTAAACTCTGGGTGAACGAGAAACTTACGGCCTATTGGACGATTGAGGAGACAAAAGCGGCTCTTGAGGCTCAGAAAAAGGATCTTGAAAACCAGTTGAAGGCTCAGGAAGCCTATCTGAAAGAATTGATTGACGCTAATGCGGGAGAGATCAAGGACCTGAAAGAGGCTCTGACAGAGACCGAGAACGCTCTTGCGGACAACGCCAAGAGCCTGGAGGACTTGTTCTCGGAGCTTGAGCAGGCAAAAAAGGACATCAAGGCTGCTTATGAGGCCGTGATAAAGGATGCCATCACATCGTTGGAGGGCATTCTTGACGATGAGCTTGATGACGAGATAGAAAGCCTCAACAACAGCATTGACGAGAGAGTCGAGGCATTGGAGTCAAGGATTGAGAAATGCAAGGATGACTTGGCTTCGATAATAAAGGATGTTGAGGACGCGCGGACTAAGATAAGAAACGTGATATCATCGTTTGTATATTTCCCGACATATTCAGATGGATCGGTTGAGGTCTTCTGTGAAGGTGTCAAGAAGTCTCTGACATTGAAATTCGAGGTCCGTCCGTTCTCTGCCGCCGAGGCTCTGAATGTAGGCAATGTGTCGATCCTCACTCAAAGCGTGGAGCCAAAAGATGTTATTCCTCTTAAGTTGAACGGAATCACAAGCACCGGGAACGGCATCGTTCTGATGGACATAGATGCTTCCGACCTTCCTCTCGTCTTTACAAATGGTTCTAGAAAGTTCAACGTTCTGGTGTCAATAAAGGATGCTTCCAAAGGTTGGGATATGATTTCCGGTTTTATTCCTATTGTCCCTGTTGTGGTGACAAACCCTTAAGAAAAAGACTTGTATGACTGTTAACATTAGAGAAAAATGAAAGAATATATTGGAAAAATAAGACTGGTCTTGATGAGTGTGGGTCTTGCCGCAGCTTTCGGCTGCGCGAACTATGCTCCGGACCTTGATGAGATTCATGAGGATCTGAACGGAAAGGATGCGTGGGTCACATCCATAAACCAGCAGATTGAGAAGATCAACGCTTCCATTCCGAAGTTGGAGCAGACCGACAAGGACATGAAGGACATGATCGGTTCTCTGGAGGAGACCGCCGGCGATCTCAGGAAAGCTATCACGGAGAATGGGAAACGGATTTCAGCAGTGAAGTCCGACCTTGAGAAAGCGGTGGAAGAATTGAGGAAAAGCGACAATGCCAACAAGGAAGAACTTATCAGGGCAATAGAACAAGCCGAAAAAGAGGTTCTTGTGACTCTTGAGACAATGAAGTCTGAGATGAACGTGAAATTGTCAGACATAGGCGGCGCGATCTCCGACCTGAAAAAGAAAGATGCGGATTTGGAAGGCAAGATCTCGGATTTGAAATCGTATGCCGGAAAAGAATTGAAAGGCACTGAAGATTGGGTCAAGGCCACTTTCGCGACTTTGGAACAGTACAATGACATCGTGGAGCAAATCGCTGGCATTGATATCGAAATCGCCGGATTGAAGACCTCAATGACTGATCTTGAGGTGCGTCTGACAAAGAACTTCACAGAGTCGTTGAACAAGACTGTCAGCGATCTGGAATCAGCTGTCGCTGATGAGGTCGCCGGGTTGAATGACAGAATCTCAAAAGAGGTTGCTGATCTGACAAACGCTTTCACCGAAGCCCTCTTAAAAGCCCGGAACGAGACTGAGGCAGCCTGGGAAAAGAACCTTAAGGATTCGGTGAATGATTTGAAGTCATCCCTTGAGTCTTGGGTGAATGATAAAATTAAGGCTTACTGGACGATTGAGGAAACGAAGGCGGCCCTTGAGACTCAGAAAAAGGCTCTTGAAGGTCAATTGCTTGTGCAGAAAACCGCTTTGGAGGAAATGATCAAGGCAAATTCGAAAGACATCGAGGATCTGAAGGCGGCCTTGGCCGTGACCAATAAGGCGATTGAGGACAACGCGAAGGAGATCGAAGGCTTAAAGTCGGATTTGGATGAGGTCAAGGCTGAGGTCAAAGAGGCGTATGAGAGAGCCATCAGAGATGCGATAGCCTCCCTGCGAAATGAGTTGTCTGCGGACATCACGGCCGCGATCAATGATGCGGACAGTAAGGTTCAGGGCGAGATTGATCGAATGAGTTCGGAAATCCGGAAGATGGAGAAATCTGTCAGCGACAAGATAACACAGGCTCAGAATGCTGTCAACAAGGTGCTGTACAGAATACAGTCTTTGGTCTATGTCCCTTATACCGAGGATGGAGTAGCTGTAGTGACAAGATATAGCTCGGGTTCCATTGTGAAATTCGTGACGTTGGAATTCGAGGTCCGGCCTTCCTCCGCGCTGTACTATCTGAAAAAGGATAACATTAAGATAACGGCGCATTATCCGAATAATGAACAGAAGGATCTTTACATAAATAATGACAATGACTTTAAGGTGTATGGCGGTTATATTGTCATCAAGGTGAACGCCACCTACATCTCTGATTCGTTTGTGCGGGGCGAGATGGCAGCCTTCGCCAGAGTCCACATCGAGAACGAGACGATGGGCTGGAATCTGTCGTCTGAATATATTCCTTTGAGGATGGCTGAATGAGCGGTTGAGAGCAACACTTTGATTGATGAATAATAAACAACTTCGACTTCATTCCTCTTAGTAAGCGTTAAAAAATAAGTTGAACTAAATTTTGTGTCAGATTTATGAGGATAGATTTCTTTTGGAAGAAGGAGTGTGCCGGTGGCACATGACTGATGAGAAAAGAAATTTAGACCATAAAGATATACAAATTGTTCAAGTTATTTTTTAATGATTACTTAAAGTCGTGGATGGCGCTTTGGAGCCGGACATGATCAACGGTCATGTGTATGTCGAGATGGGCGACGACCTGAAATAGGCCACCTGTAACGTGGGCGCGGACAAGCCTGAGGAAGTCGGGGCGCTTTTCGCCTGGGGTGAGACGACACCGAAGGCCACGTATTCCCTGGATAACTACAAATGGTACAAGGATGGGAACTACACCAAGTACAATTCCACAGACAGCAAGCAGATTCTGAGAAAAGAGGATGATGCCGCCACCGCCAACCGGGGAGGGACTTGGCGTACTCCGACCAATAATGACATCTTTAAACTTTTGGATTATTGTAAGTGTACATGGGATGATGCAAGAAACGGCTATGTCCTGACAAGTGAATCTCCTGGTTATGAAGGTTACACCCTCTTTTCCCGTCACCGGATTATAATCCGACCATTTACAAGGGATTGTACTGGACCTCATTTGTGAATGTGAATAGGCATGTGGAAAAAGCGGATGTTTTTTCCATGATCAAGAGCAATGGAATGGTTGGACTCTCGTCAGCCCCTCGCCACCTCGGTCTGCCGATCCGTCCTGTGTCGTTTTAGTGCATGCGGTCAACCTCGGAGCCGTCGGCGACAAGGCCTGTCGGAGTGACGGGGATCAGCGTTTCATGACGCTTAGATCCACAGGCCCCGGAACGCCTTTCACGACGGCCTTGTCGGTGAACTGCCAAAAGGTCCAGCCGTCGAAGTCCGGCCTGTCCTTCTCGTAGTGGGCTATCCAAACAGGATAGTTGTCCGTGATCCTCTTGCTGAGCCAGTCACGGGCAAAGGAAGACCCCGTGTAGACAATAGGCTTTTTACCGTAGTGACCCTCAATGGTTTCCAGCCATTTGAGGGCCTCTTCGTTCAGTTTCTTCATCGACCCTCCCCGGTGGATGGTCTCGATGTCCAGAACCGGAGGCAAGTCCTTGAATCTCAGGTCGCCAACCGTCTTGATGAATAGCCTTGCCTGAGCCTCGCCGTCCTTTGAACTCCTGAAGAAGTGGTACGCGCCTCTTCTAAGGCCAGACCTGCCGACATCCTGCCAGTTCCTTTTGAAATCCTTGTCCACCATCGACACCCCTTCCGTAGCCTTTATGAACACGAAACTGACAGGCCTGATGTCTTTAGCCAGATGGTGATCACGGATTGTTTTTCCACGTTTGTCCGTCAGCACGTAAAGGGAATCCCAAACGATGTCGCCGGCGTTGTGGTGGGAGATGTCGATTCCGTAGCGCCAGTCTCCTGGCGGAACCTTGGCCCCTGTCTCGTGTCCGCCTCCGCCACCCTGGCTGATGAACATAACCGCCAGAGCCAGAATGACTGACGCGGCGATGCCGACAGCCGTCCAGACTCCTATATTCACTTTCTTGGGCTTCCTCTTTTTCCTCCGGGGACGTTTTGCCGGTGATGTCCTGGCTTTCTGTGCGCCGGCCTTTTTCCTGGCGGCTGAACCCTGAATATTCTTGTTTTTCGCCTCTGGCATATTCATAAAATCCTTGAAACCGCGGCGACCGTGGCCACCGCCTCACAAAATTAATGAATATTTCTGACTATCTTTGTACGCTGTATATTTAAAGGACTATGAACTGGTTCATCGAGATATTCACGGAACCGTCTTACATTCAGGCGATTCTCGTCCTGTCGCTGATTTGCGTCGTGGGGCTTCTGTGCAACAAGATCAAGATCAAAGGTGTCAGCCTCGGCGTCACTTTCGTGTTTTTCGCCGGAATCATCGTCGGACACTTCGGACTGAGCGTTGATCCGAGGATGCTCGCGCTGGCGCAGAACTTCGGCCTTGTGCTGTTTGTGTTCACACTTGGTCTGCAGGTCGGCCCGAGTTTCTTTCCTTCATTGAAGAGGGGTGGAATCAAACTGAATATCCTTGCGTTCGCCGTGCTTTTGGTGGGAACTCTGATGACGCTGGGAATAAGTAAATTATGTGGTGTCTCGCTGCCTGTTGCGACTGGCCTTCTCACCGGAGCCGCGACCAACACGCCGATGCTTGGAGCCGCGCAGCAGACCCTGCTCCAGACAGATCCGGGAGCGGTGGATGTCTCCAATCAGATGGCCACGGCCTGCGCTGTGGGTTATCCTTTCGGCGTGATCGGCGTGATTCTTTGCGTGGTGGTCCTTTCGGTCATATTCCGTAAGAACCGCGGCCCAAAGGACACGCACAACAACCAGACATTCATCAACGAGTTCAGTGTGAGCAATCCGGCTGTCTTCGGCAAGACGATCCGGGACATCATGAAGGACGCGCACATCAGAATTGTAGTGTCAAGGGTTTGGAAATATGGCGGTGAAGGCCGCGGTCAGGTGATCATCCCGGACGGGGACACCGTGCTGGAAAAGGGGGAGCATGTGCTTGTTCTCACCCGAGAGACGGATGCCGGGGCTGCCGAGCAGCTGTTCGGGGAGAAGGTCGTGAAGGACTGGAACAAGAAGGACATCGACTGGAACCATCTGGACGGGATGCTTGTCTCGCGGCACATTTTCGTGACCAAGACGAGCGTCAACGGTGCGAAACTCGGGGAACTGCATCTGCGCAACGCCTACAGGGTCAACATCACGCGTGTGAACCGGGCTGGAATCGACCTGCTCCCGTCCCCTGACCTGAGGCTTCAGATTGGGGATAAACTGACGATAGTGGGTGAGCAGAAGGCGATTGATCGCGTGGCGGAAGTGCTTGGCAATCAGGAAAAGGAACTTCGCAATCCGAATCTGCTGTTCATTTTCATCGGGCTTATGCTCGGATTGATTCTGGGCAGCCTTCCGATCTCGATTCCCGGAATGAGCGTCCCGATCAGGCTCGGGATCGCGGGCGGCCCGATTCTGATCGGTATCCTGATGGGGGCGTTCGGCTCGAGGATCCACTTGACCACCTACACGACGCACAGTGCGAATCTGATGCTCAGGCAGTTCGGTTTGACGATCTATCTGGCCGGATTGGGACTCAGCGCAGGGCCGGACTTTTTCGAGACTGTCTTGAGACCGGAAGGCTTGCTGTGGATCGGGATCAGTGTGATCTTGGCCATTGTGCCGGTGCTGCTTGTCGGCTTTGTCGCCGCGAAATTCTGCAAGACGGACTATGCGGAGAACGTCGGGATGCTGTGCGCCTCTATGGCCAATCCTATCGCTCTCAACTATGCGCTTACGACTGTCGATGACGACGAGCCGTCCGTTGCCTATGCCACTGTCTATCCGATGGAGATGTTTCTGCGTGTCATTTCCGGGCAGGTGATGATGCTGCTCTGACGTGATTCCTATTCCTCTGGTCAGGTCACTTCGATGCTTCGGCAAACTCAGCAACCACAGGCTCGGTGACTTACAGCGATTTATTCCAAAACAGCATTTGTCACAGATGCTTCGGCAAGCTCAGCAACCACAGGCTCGGTGACCGGTGATGTCGGTCGTTATTTTGGTCATTGCGCTTTGTGTCATCAGCATGAGGCTGCCGAGCTCCGGTTACCGAACTCTGGTTGCTGAGCTTTGGCTGCCGAGTTCCGGTTGCTGATCTTGTCGAAGCATACCTACTGGTAAATTTAATGGTAAGTTTCGTTACAAGGTAGTAAATTTCGTGTCTGAACGAAATCTACTACCCTCATTCTTTTGCATTTACCTTCTCCATAATTATTTTTGTTCATTGAATCCCATCGAATATGATCGGAAACTGATAACCTGCTGATGGAAACCTCTGATGGCATTCTGCATGAATTTTATTGAATATCAATACATGATACATTATGACGAAATTTATTGAGAAAGCAGGCATCTGGATTCTGCTGTCCTTGTGCCTGTCAGTGTCTTTCGGCTGCACGGATTATTCTCCAGACTTGGATGAAGTGGAGAAGAGGCTTGACGGCATCGAGGACAACCGGATCGCATCGATCGACAAGCAGATAGAGTCGATCAACGCTTCTCTCCCGAGATTGGAGAAGGCTGACGCTGATCTGAAGAGGATGATTGAGAACCTTCAGACAACGGCGAGCGGACTTGAAAAGTCAATCGCCGAGAACGGGAAAAATATCTCGGATCTGAAGACTGACCTTGAGAAGGCGGTAGAAGACCTCAGGAACAGCGACAATGTTGACAAGGAATATCTCCTTGACTCCCTCGGCAAGGCCAAGGCAGTGCTTCTCGCCCTGCTTGAGTCAGAGAATACCGAGATGGACGGCAAACTCACTTCGATATGCAACACTATTTCGGATCTTCAGAAGAAAGACGATGACCTTGAGAAGAAAATTTCTGAGCTTAAGGACTATATCGACAAGGAGTTGAAAGGAGCCAAAGATTGGATCTCCGCTACTTTCATGACATTGGGGCAGTATGAATCCATTGTGGAGCAGCTTGGTGGGATTGATGGTGAGATAACCGGCCTCAAGACCGCAATGACGAATCTTGAGACCAGTCTGACGGAGAAATATTCAGAGGATCTGAAAGTTGCGGTGGATGGCGTCAAGTCCGGACTCGGAAAGGAGGTTGGAGATCTGAATGAAAGGATCGACAAGGAGGTGTCCGACATCACCGCGGCCTACACCGCCGCCATAGCCACAGCCCGTGAGGAGATTGATAAATGGTGGAGCGAAAGCCTCAGGAAGTCCATTGGTGACTGCGAGGCTTCGATGAAGAAATGGGTCAATGAAAGGCTTTCCGGCTATTGGACAATAGAGGAGATCAAGGCTGCATTGGAATCCCAAATGACCGACATTCAAGGTCAGATTGAGGCAAAGGCGGCTTTCTTGAACGGATTGGTCAATGCGAATGTCGGCGACATCAAGGCTTTGAATGACAAGCTTTCGGAACTCGACGAGGCCGTGAAGCAGAACGCCGCTGATCTCCAAGCCTTCAAGGATGACTTGGCACAGGCGAAGACTGACTTGACCAAGGAATATACGGATGCGATTTCCAAGTCGATCACTGGCTATAAGGGTGCCTTTAATGATGAGATCAACAAGCGGATCACATCGGTGAACAAAAAACTTGATAATAAGAAAACGGACATCGAGTTGAGGATCAAGAATATTGAGGATGGAGTGAAAACGATGGAGGGCAGATTGTCAGAACTCTTGAAAGCCAGTCAGGCCGCGAAAATCCAATCCGTGTCTTGGTTCCCTTTGTCATCGGACGGCAAGGAGATCCTTTACTACGACAAAGGCGATCCGGATTTTCCTGACAGCGAAAAGTACAGGTACATCAAATTCAGATTCGACGTGCGCCCGGCAAGTGAAGCGGCAAACATCACGGTGGGGTTGCTGTCAGCCCGTCTGCTTTACACAAAGACCAGAGCGGTGGCCGGAGAGGATGTGGATCTGGACATAACTGATTTCAAGAACGAGTCCGGAGCCATCACCGTGACCATTGACGCGTCCAAAGTCGATAAGGCTTTCATTGATGGCAAGATTCCGGCGAGTGTGGCTGTGGCTGTCGGAAATGTCAGCACGGAGTATGTCCCTCTTAAGGCGCAGGCGCTTGAACCGCCGTTGATCCGCTATGAGACAATTGACGGAAAGATGCTGCCGGAAAGTGAGCTTGCAGGAGTGAGATGTTATAGTAAGGAGGGCGGTATTCTGAACAGGAAACACACCTATGGTAGGATTGACTTTACAGGATCTGAAATTGGCGAACTATTGCTCAATCTTAATAGAAAGAGTTATGAAGAAGATAATAACGCCACATTGAAGAAAATAAAGGTGTGCAGGAATGTCGCTGTGGCTGAATCTGGTATTTATCGAGAATTGGGATTCTGGAACCAATACAGACTTGAGTCTGCGGATCTGGAAAAGCTGGATGTCTCGAAAGTCGATAATTTTATGTATATGTTTGCTTGGTGTACCCGACTGAGTGATTTGAGAATATCGTCTTGGAAGCCTAAACCTAAGGAAATGTATCAAGCGTTTTATCGCTGCGGTCTTTTAAAGACATTGGACCTTTCGGGATGGGATACGAGCCAGATTGATAGAGTTACTGAGATGTTCTGTAATTGTGCGTCGCTTAGAGATGTGTATTTGGATAATTGGGATCTGACCAATTACAACGGGGGAACACATCCAAAAGCCTATGAGTGGTGGGCTTTCTCCGGTATTAACTGCAGAAACCGCGATTTTAATATTTACGTCAGAAACTGCAATAAAAAGACCGTGGATGCTGTGAAAAGATGGGTCGATAATTCACAAATTGCCGGAGGCGAACCGCTTAATAAAGGTCGTTGCAATATAATAACAAAATAAATAACTTAATGAATATAAACACAATGAATATGAAAAAATACATTGCCGCCCTCTTCGGCGCGATCGCTCTTGTGGCCTCCGGCTGCGCGGATTATGACAAGGACATCGAGAACCTCAATAAGAGGATTGACGAGATTGAGAACAACCGGATAAAGTCTATCGATCAGCAGATTGAAAACATCAATGCCTCGCTTCCTAAGTTGGAGCAGGCCGACAAGAACCTCAAGGACATGATCACGGACCTGGAAGGCACCGCGGTGGATCTCCGTAAGTCCATTTCTGACAACGAGAAAAGCATCGCCGCTGTGAAATCGGATCTTGAGAGTGCCGTGAAGGAACTTCAGGCGAGCGACAAAAAGAACAAGGAAGAACTCATCGATGCGATTAGCGCCGCGAAGGGCGAGGTCCTTGCCAACCTTGAGGCCGCCAAGACTGAGGTTGGGGGCAAACTGAACGCCATAAACGGCACTATCTCAGACCTTAAGGCAAAAGACGCCGAGTTGGAGAAGAAGATTTCCGACCTCAAGGAATATGTCGATAAGGAACTCAAAGGCACAAAGGACTGGGCGAACGCCTCGTTCGCGACGCTTACACAGTACAACGGCATCGTGGAGCAGATCGCCGGGATCAATTCCGGGATCAGCGGCCTGAACACATCCCTGAAAAACCTTGAGGAACGCCTCACGAAGAAGTTCACCGAGGATCTGGGTAAGATTCTCACCGAACTCAATGGTAAGATCGCGGATGAGGTCGCCGGCCTGAACGAGAGGATTGGCAAAGAGGTCGCTGACATCACCGCAGCTTACACCGCCGCGATCGCCAAAGCTTCCGAGGAGTTGGAAAAGGCTTGGGCCGAAAAGCTTAAGACTTCTATTGATGACCTTGAGAAATCCCTTAAGGCTTGGGTGAACGAGAAGCTCACCGCCTACTGGACAATTGAGGAGACCAAGGCTGCTCTTGAGGCCCAGAAGGAAGACCTTGAAAGCCAGCTAGAGGCCCAGAAGGCCCTCATCAAAGGCTTGATTGACGCGAACACGGGCGACATCACCAAACTGAAGGAAGCTTTGGCCGAGACTGAGAATGCTATTGAGGCCAACTCTAAAGAGATCGCTGATCTGTCATCAGCGTTGGGCGTGGCCAAGGAAGAGATAACTAACGCTTATAAAAAGGCTATTGAGGACGCGATAGCTGGTCTGAACGCCGACCTGGATAAAGCGATCAAAGAGGCTAATGACAAGATCGATAAAACCGCCGCTGAATTAAGGGCGCGTATTGATAAATGTGATAAGGATGTTCGTGACGCTATCGACAAGATAAACAAAGCCTTGAGTGAGATCCAGAACAAGATCCAGTCTGTGACCTATCGCCCAGAGTATTCAGATGGTGTACATAACGTGTATAGAGACACCAAAACCTTCCGAATGATGTTTGAGATCCGCCCGGCCAGTGTGGTGTCTAAATTGAACACAAGCAACGTCAAGATGCAAGCCTACGTGGATTGGGGGCGCGGTCAATGGAAGACATTTGATCTGACCGTCATAGGAATCGTGTCAGAATCAAACGGTGTGATCGCGGTCAAGGCTTCGGCTGAGACTATCAAGAACTCTTCGGCTACATTCTTTGACAGCTCGTGGTCGTATATTACTTATGCGAAGCTTCTCATAGAGGATTCTACCCTTGGTTGGGAAATCTCATCTGACTTCATCCGTCTTAAGGTGGTGTCGGGCAGTCTGGAGCCGGATAAGCTCTATGGGCATGAATATGTCGAGATGGGTGACGGCTTAAAATGGGCTACCTGCAACATAGGTGCTGACAAACCAAAAGATGTCGGGTCTCTTTTCGCCTGGGGTGAGACAACACCTAAATCCACGTACACTCTGGAGAACTACAAATGGTACGAGAACGGAAACTACACAAAGTACAATTCTACAGATGGTAAGTTGTTCTTGAATAAAGATGATGATGCCGCCACAGCTAACTGGGGAGGAACATGGCGTACTCCGACCTTCAATGAGCTTTTAAAACTTGTAGAACATTGTAAGTGTACATGGGATGATACAAGGAACGGCTACATCGTGACAAGCGAATTCCCTGGCTATGAAGGAAACAGCATTTTCCTCCCATCACCAACATATAATCCAACAATATACAATGGGCTGTACTGGACCTCACAAGGCAAGATTAAGGATATTACAATAGCAGGCACATTTGCCATAAAAAAGAGCAACGATGATCGTATCGGCTTATCTTCATTCCCACGTTACCTCGGTTTGCCGATCCGTCCAGTGTCGTTTTAACCCGTGGAGGTCAACACTCTGATTAATAGATAATAAACTAGACCTGCTCCTGCCCTGTACGGGTGGGAGCAGGTGCTTTTATCCAGCTGATACACAGTGTTTTGTCCTCCATGCATGATTACTTCACGACCTTGTAGCGGATGAACCGGTAGAGATCAGGAATGATGAGTACCGGCGAGGTGCAGAGGAGAATCCAGCCCCAGTCGGAGAGCGGAAGCGGGGAGACCTCGAAGAAGGCTCCGAAGCAGTTGACGATCAGGAACTGGCCGGCCAGGATGATTCCAGCGACCCAAAGACATCCGTAGCAGGCGGAAGCCTTGAACCTCTTGCGGTTGAAGAAGGAATCAAGAATGTCCTGAAGTACGCTTCCGTCAGTCTTGAAGTATCTGGCGTTGAACAGATTCCAGAACTGGATCAGCACGAATGTCGTGAAGAACACTCCCAGCTCGTAGCCTGAAAGATGTGCCTTTGTGTGGGCCGAGAACGCTCCGCTGAAGAACTCTCCGACAACATTCCAGTGAAGCAGGTCGGCAACCGAGCTGATGTCCATATGCCAGAGAAGCTGCCAGAGAAGAGCCAGATAGACAAAGAAGAATATTCCCGAAAAGGCTATCCGCTTCCCCATCCGTCGGTCGATGATGTGGCTCTTCTGGTCGCGTGGCTTGTCTTCCATAACCCGGCGGTCAGGCGGCAGGGATGACAGGGCCATCGCCGCGAATGTGTCCATTATCAGGTTCACCCACAGCATCTGAGTGACGGTCAGCGGTGAGTCCAGACCGATGAACGCGCCAAGGAGCACGATCAGGCAGGCGCAGACGTTGATCGTCATCTGGAACAGGATGAAACGCTTGATGTTCAAGTACAAGGATCGTCCCCACAGGATGCCTTTGCCTATGCTGGAGAACGAGTTGTCGATGATTGTCACATCGCTGGCCTCTTTGGCTCTCGCCGTTCCGTCACCCATCGAGAGCCCGACCTGTGCCTTTTTCAGAGCCGGAGCGTCGTTCGTTCCGTCGCCGGTTACCGCCACAACCTCGCCCATCTCCTGAAGCAGTGTGACAAGGCGGACCTTGTCCTCGGGACGCGCCCGGGATAGAACCCGCAGAGTCGGGATGACTTCCTTTTTGAGATATTCATCACTCTTGGCTGCGAACTCGGGGCCGGTGATGGTCAGAGGATTGGTCTCGTTGGCGCCGATGATTCCGGCCTGACGGGCGATCTCGCTGGCGGTAAGGGCGTTGTCCCCGGTCACCATAATCACCCTCACTCCGGCGTGACCTGAACAGGTGTCGATCGCCTGACGCACATCGTCTCTGATCGGATCTGCGATGCCGACAATGCCTATGAATATTAGTCTGGAGTCATCCGCTGACATATTCCTTATGGCGAATCCCAATGTCCTCATCCCCTTTGACTGCCATGTCGCCAGGGTGGCGAGCACGCTTTCCTTGGACGGGCCGCCCTCGATGTCATCGGCAGTCTCCAGCAGAAGCTCCGGCGCGCCTTTCACGAAGAGATATTCATGGCCGGAAACAGTGTCAATCGCTTCGGTGCTCATCTTCTTCCTTTCCGTGGAGAACGCCTCTTGGTTCAGAATTTTGTAGCCGTTCCGGCGTTCGGAATAGTCGGTTCCACGGTTGTGCAGCCAGAGCAGCAGCGCTCCCTCAGTCGGGTTGCCGATCGCGCGTGGCTCGCCATCCTCGGAAGTGTTCAGCGCTGCTGTGGAGTTCACTGCGATGCTGTCGGCGACAAGACTTTCATCGACGCCCCAGAACTCGGATTCCACCACGCTCATCCTGTTCTCTGTCAGCGTTCCGGTCTTGTCCGTGCAGATGACGGTTGTCGCCCCGAGGGTCTCGCAGGCGTGAAGTTTCCGCACCAGATTCTTCTCTTTCAGCATCTTGCGCATGCTCAGCGCAAGGCTGATCGTCACGCTCATCGGCAGCCCTTCCGGCACCGCCACGACAATAAGCGTCACGGCGATCATAAGCGAGTTGAGCGCGGTGCGGAAAACCTCGATGAATGAATATGTCCCCACATCATTCGTGAGGAAGAATATGCTCATCCGTCCGATCACGATAAGTGCAGCGATGATGTAGCTGGCGTATGTTATCCACTTGGCGAGCTGGTTCAGCTGGGCGTTCAGCGGAGTCTCCACGTCAGTCTCTTCCTGTAATATTCTCGCACCTTTCCCTTCTTCCGTTTCCGTGCCGACCGCCGTGACTTTATAAGTCGCGCTGCCTTCAATCACTGTTGTGCCCCTTAGCAGGAAATTCTCCGGGTATGTGCTTTCCGTGTCGTTTTCAGGCAAGGCGCTTTTCTTCGTGAACGGCTCGCCAGTAAAGTTGGACTCGTCTATGGACAGGTTCCTGTCGCTGGTCAGAATTCCGTCCGCCGGGACTTCATCGCCGTTCTCCAGCACGACCACATCCCCGACACAGACATCACTTTTGGGAATCTCGTAAGTCTGAGGATGTCTGTCTCCGGCCTTTCTCAGTCGCAGCACCTTGACAGGCCTCTCGTCCTTGGCCTTGTTCAGAATCTTGAACTCATTTTCGGCCTTGACCTCGAAGATGAACCCGATTCCCGTGGCCAGAAGTATCGCCACCAGCACACCAAGCGGCTCGATCAGGCATGATGCATCCCTTCCCGAATATGCCATCTCGTATCCCGACACTCCCATCGAAAGCCCCAGAGCCACCAGCAGAATGATGATGATAGGATCCTTGAACTTCTCCAGATAAGCCTTCCAGAGCGGTTCCTTCTCCGCCTCCGGAATGACGTTCCGCCCTTTGCCCAAAGTCACCTCATCGGAACTTTCTGTAAGGTAATCCCTTGTCTCTGTGTTGTTTTGTGCGAGTCTCTTCTTGGTAATACCTGCACTTGTCTCTTTATTCATGTCCTGTCCGATCTTGGAATAAGTCCACAAATATACCTTCCTTCCCGGATTCCGTCACCAATTATCCAATCGTTTGGAAAGTTCAGGTCTGCTTGACTTTTAGATTTTTTGTGACTATATTTAGAAGCTGTTTTGAATTGTTTGAAATGTTCTTT